>ENA-OPSJ01000648-OPSJ01000648.1-human-gut-metagenome-genome-assembly--contig:-NODE-648-length-30346-cov-2.544782_pt1 | contig 30346 bp, 36 predicted proteins | sample MGYA00241801_ERZ501893 | MGnify/ENA primary metagenome ERZ501893 (study PRJEB25962, sample SAMEA2042219) | human gut metagenome | biome: human gut; feature: human-associated habitat; material: faeces...
GTTGCCAGCGCCCACCTTCCATCAACAGGTCAATTCGGACTACTTCATTATCCCCGGCATTGAGTATATATAAAGGTATGCCATTTTTCATCACCCGACATTCGGGAGATGGCACTGCCAATTGTTCCGGCTCACAAATACGGGGCTGGATAGTTCTGTCTAACATATTTTCAAAAATTCTTCAGCCTTTTCCAAATCCTGGGGAGTATCAATGCCGATGGTCTCTACTTCGGTAATACCGGCTTTAATGGTATAGCCATTCTCCAGCCAACGGAGTTGTTCCAGCGATTCTGCCAGTTCCAGCGAAGATTGCGGCAACGAAGTAATCTCTTTTAAAACTTCAGTTTTACCAGTACCTGCTTTACCAGCAAATTGATAAACTTGATTGCTACTACCATGAATATGATAATAAGCATTATTTAATACATTTCTCTGCTGTCTATTAAAGTCCATTGTTATTTCACCTTATCTTATATTTTTAAACTCAGTATAATCTAATCTTCTTAAAGCCTCAACTGATTGATCATTATTAGCAACTCTAAACATAGCTTCTATATATTTATATGAGTCATTATTATAATAATCAGTTATAATGTCAGCATTAGAATTTCCTATAGTTAAATTACTCTTTATCAAATTAGTGGTTTTATCTATCACTTTTCTATCTTCATGATATAATCTATAATAAATACCATCTTCTATAGTACTTCTATTTAATACAAAATTTAATAAATTTTGCATCAAACGAACGTTGAAGATATCAAATTCGATATCTCCGTGGTGAATCATTGGATTTCCATGTAGAGTACTTCTTATATATCTTCCATTAAACTCAAATCTATTACAGGTATCTCCATTAATTAAATATCCATCTTTTTCGACAGAAAATCCGATCGCCAACAACAAAAGGTCGGTGATCTCTAATTTTGATTCTTTAAATAATTTTTCCATTTTTTTAGTCATAACTTATAATTCCTCCCATTTATAACTTTACTATAATTACAATATAGTTAGAGGAGATGTAGAAATGAACGAAGTATCTAACTTTTACGACCAAACAGATTATAGATATACAGAAATCGCAGTATGCCTTGAGGAAACCAGTGGACCAACTGGGAAATTTGCGATACCGATTCTAACTCCTTTTATGAATACAGATTATGCGTCTAGTAATACAGAATATAATAGTTCTACAAAAAGTTTATTATCAGGTACACGTAAAGAATTAGAAATAAAAAATTGTAGCATATCTAATTATTTAGAATTAAAATTACCTGATATAGTTTTACATGAGATAGAATATCATAATCCGAATATCACAGTTAAAAAAGGAGAAAAATTCATAGCAGTATTTGTTGGTGGAGATGTAAACAAATGTAGACTGATATCGAGGTACTAAATTATGTTTAATGGAATAGATAAGCCGGAACATACATATACTCTAGAAGATTTTATTGGTTTTAAAGCACAAGATAATATGACTTATTATAATTTTTCTATATTATCTAAATCAATATTAAAAGATGGAATTATGTATAGTAAAGATAATGTGATATATAATTATATTGATATACTCAGAGGAAAATCAAAAAAATTAAAATTAAGTGATAGTGAATATAATAAATATAGATTCAAACCAAAATTATTAGCATATGATTTATATGGGTCTTCTGAATTATTTTTTGTAATAATGGCTATAAATGGAATATGCGACATAAAAGATTTTGATATGAAAAAATTTAGGATGCTTACCCCTAAGGACCTTGATTCATTATTATCGCAAATATATTCCGCTGAAATTAATTATATCGAGTATAATAGGCAAGAGGTAGGAGAAAAAAATATAGTTATATAAAAAAAATAAAACCAGTAAGTGTATTACACACTTACTGGTACACTTTCATCATGATAAATCAATTGCTTCAATTCTGATACAACAGGTATTTCCTTTTTATACTCAGGATGCATTGCCATATAGAAACAGTTACTTGGATCTTCATCTGCCGGCTGAGCACCATATACCGTCTCAGATTCTTCTGCATATTGCTGTAACTCTTGTTGTCTGTTCTTAGCTACATTCGTTCCCGGTATTATAGTAGGGGTTGCCTGTAAAGTTTCTTTATAAGCAGGAACTGGTGAATACAAATCTTCTACAAGTTTTATTCTACCCTGCATATATGGTATGCATACATATTCTAATTCTGTATATACTCTTCGTTTAATAATTTTAAATACCATGTGTTCTTGCTCTTGATTTAATATTATCCCCAAATCTACATTATCCAGCATAAGCATTGATTCACCTATATTAGATTTTCCTAATAATCTCGTTAAATCTGAATTTGTTGTTCCGGCTTTACTATCAATAATTCTTGCACCATCTCTGTTAAGATGAGAATCTGTTATAACTGGAATATCTTTAATAATTGCAAATGTCTTCATTTCATTTGCTACATTTCCTAATTCCAGACGTACATCTGGCTGATTCTCTATTGATCTTAATCTCTTAATATGGTCTTGAAGTAATGCTATTACTTCGTAACCCTCATCCTCTAAATCCTCAGTTAAAGTATAAAGATAAGATGTATCTTCTGATCTATTTGGTTTATACTTAACTATTATATCTATCGGAGAATCATCACTCAAATATAATTCTCCCTCTCTCTTTAACTTCTCTTCAACCTCTTCTACTGTGAAGTTCTTCATGGATTCTCCAGTACATAACTCAAACATACGCTGAATTGTTTCAGTTACACTGTTTTCCATTGTCAAATATACAATACACGGAATCTTAGTTGGATCCTTGGCTTTAAAATTTCTATTATATTTCTTCATCTGAATTGCTATATCCAACATAGACATGGATTTACCGCCACCGGTAATTCCCAATAATAAATATAATCTTGTATTCTCAAAACCTCCACCAATCAACTTATTAAAACCTTGCATTCCGGTACATAAATATCTATAACTGCTGGTTATCTCTTCATGTATTTCCCTGATAGAGTTATCAAATAAATCTGGTCTTAAACTAAAAGTCTTCTCTAAAGACGAATCTCTTCTGGCTTGTCTAAACTTATTACAAAGATCAAAATTTTCAGCTTGTATCTGTGCTGATAATTCTGATATACGTGTAGAATCTGCTGTTAAAAATTGTGTATACAGCTCTATCATTCTTTGAGCTGAATCGTATATAAACGTAGACGATAATGTATTGGATATGGTTTCATTGATCCATTCCATCTCCGGATTAGACAAATCCGTAAAATTTTCAATATCTATAATATCGTCATCAATAATACCACCATTTATGTATTTTACTATTGCTATAGGATTAGATAATCCTTTTACAATCTTTGCTTCTAACCCTCTCTTAATAAACGTAATCCTTTTTAACTTTTCTGGATCATTTGCATATTTGGACATGTCTAACATGTCCATTACATTTCTTAGATTTATATAATGCCCTCTTCTAATATTTCTATTTTCCGAAAGGACATAAGCGCACATTAAATTTAAACTATGTATATCAAAAGATATAGGTAATTTTGTCTTGGTTTTGACATTTTTATGACTACCATTATATCTAACTCTATTTTTTAACTCCATATTATCTCGACCTTTTCTTTCTCTTAGATTGATTAATATATAGTTATACTATCAATCTTTTTATAAAAGATAATGGTTCCCAGATACACGTAAAAGTGTGTATCTGGGATAAAATTCTATCATCGACGAAAATATCTACGCCGTACATTCATCAAATAATTATTCAAGATTAATTCCGTTCTAGAATTTCTATATCTTGCAAAATTATGAACTTCTCCTGTATATTCAGGTTTAACTATTATGGTAGGACCATAATCTGCAATTATATTCATGAATATATAGATATCATAATTTTTGTAAGTTAACTCAAAATATTTAGTCCCATGAGAACTATTGAAGAATTCATAAAGACTTCTTTTATCAGATCCGATCAATACTAATTTTATATTATTATTTAAAGCAAAACCAAAAATATTGTTTATTGCTGCATGTACAAATGCATTTGTAAATACTTCATCATTTATACAAGATAAATTAAATATTGACCTGTCTTTTCTATCTATATTAGAGTACAACATATCGTGTTTCTTACTTGGTAAATGTGCACCAAGTAAATATACTGTCTTAAAATTAGTATGGCTAGAAAGATACGATTTTAATTTCTCAAAATCAATCTCATTTATTGGAACTAACGAATATAATGTATTACCAAATGATAAAAACTGGGATTTGCTATATCTAATAGTCAATGATTCTGGACATCTTTCATTAATGGCATTTTTCTTATATATATCCTCTTCTTCCATCTTCCACGAAAATCTATTATACATAATACTCATAAATCGCGAAGGATCTGTTGCTTTAAGAGCAGTTTTTATTATGGTTTCCAAGCTTGCAACAAAATAATCTCCCATAAAATCACCCCTTATATATTAATGAAAATACTCTACAAAATTATCGCAGTCTTTTCTAAAATGATAATGCTCTGAACCATTTACAAATTTAACCCCATCTGGATCAGATTGAAATTGAATAGCATCATATTTTCTTAATTCTGGATTATCTAATACTAATTTCTTTAATGAATTCTTTTGATTTGTATCTATATGAAGAATGAGTTTTTTATTGCAATAATTATAAATTATATTAGCATAAAAATTAAGGATTGGAATCAAGTCTACTATATTTACACAATACCCAATAACATGGACTTTCGTAATATTTGTCAACTTATTTAAACTGTATAAATATTCTCCTAATTTTGAAACATTATTGTATTTCCAAATTAATTCAGTTTTAGAATTCTCCTTGCTATATCTCCTTACTGCATATTTAAGAGGAAATACAAAATCGTTTTTTAGAAAATATCTTTCCATTCCAACATGATGTATCATAATTTATTTTCTCCTTTTATTATTCTTTTTATTCATACTGATTTTCTTTTTCACATGTCTACTTCCATAATTGTCAGTAACGATATCATATGGATAAATTACAATCTTTCCTGAATCATCTACTAATTCGTATGGTGCTCTATTTTTATGAAAATCGTATCTAAAATATACTTTAGGTGTATTAGTAGCAATAAAAGTATTTAAGCATTTACATAAAGTTTCTGTGCATGTATGTACAATAATCATAGCTTTAGATTTTACTGCTATTTCATTAAGCATGTCAAAAAGCTTAAATGTGCATGTAGTAAAATCTAAGAATATATGGATCTTATTAATATTACCACCATTTAAAACTGTCTTGTTTCCTTTCAGAAACAAAGACAGATAATCGTATCCCTTACTTACGAAAATTAAATTATGTGCTGATGTATAAATTCCTTCGTCTATTCTTTTCATTGCATTGATCTCCTTTTATTGTATTATAAATTAACTGATTTGATTGTATAGTCTCTTTTTAAGATATTATCAGATCCTGTAATTTCTGATGGATGTGTGTATGCAGTAATTGTAACTTTTTTACTGCTATTGATAGAGAAATATCTACGCGTATCAAATCCGTTGGTTTCATGAACAAGTTTGATGAGATGATCTTTATCAATCACATCTACACATTTTCTAAGTTTCCAATATTCTATATGATCATACACAACAATTGTTGGAATTGATGAATAGATATTAGGATTATGAGGTTTTTCAGATTCTTTATTTCTATATACTGCTTTTAATGCATCTTCAAAAGCATAATAATTCTCTTCCGATTTTGCACGATCATGTCTTACAATCCAATGAATCTTATTAAAATTGGATCTAAATTCTCTCATTGTAGAGCTAACCATTCTTCACTACTCGGATAATGATCATTAACGATGATAGCATTACTTGTAAATAAATATGGTCTTTCTGTTATACTATCATCTTTCGTAATCTGAATATTGATCGGATATAATCTATCTCCATTTGCAGAATATTCTGCTTTAACTCTATTATCTTTATAGAAAACCACTGATTTGCTTTTGGTTTTCAATCTAGAGTTAATAGTCTTTCCATAAATTAAATTGTGTTTTGGTACATCTGTTGTTCTCATAAGTTTTCCTCCTTTAATAAATCTATAATATCTTTACCAGATATATAAATACAGTTCAATTCACTATTAATGAATTGAGCTAATTTATCATACGGTGTAGAAGTATTATCCAATATAAAATCATACTTCTCTATCAGTTTTTCATTTTCTAAAGCTTTTTGTCTTTCTATAGATTTCTTAATATCTATAAGAAAAGTTATATTACTATTTCCTCTATAATAAGATCTAATAACTTCTAGTTTAGTCTTATCTATATCATTTCTTATATCAACTCTAAGAAAATCTATATTTTCTTTTTCCTTTAATTCATTAATATAATTAATAATATCCTTAGGATCATTCTGTAATATAGTATCAATATCAATAGTTTTATATCTAAAAGAAACTATTTCTTGTAAATGAACATAATAATTTCTTTTATCCATATCATATAATACTAATAAGAATCCTTTAGTTCCTTCTTCTCCATGCTTATATCTTAAAGCGCTTCCTGTATAATAGAAGTCTGTATGGAAACATCCACCGGTATGAACATGACCACTTATAATAGGTCCTAAGCAATATTGGAAATCTTCCATTGTAAATAATCTTCCTTGTCCTACTCTATCTCCATATACAGCTCCTTGTATAGTACCATGCATAAAACACATATCATACCATCCGGATTCAAATAAATATTGTCTATAAGTTTCCTCTGGTACTCCGTATAATTCTGGTATACATAATATACGTGCTCCTTTTACATATTGAAATTGAATAGTTTCTACTATTCTGATATCAATATCGGGATCTTTCAAGTAATGATAAAATAATCTTAACTGATCAGCTTCATGCCCATCAGTTCCCTTTATTAATAATAAAGTGATTTTGTTATCTTTACATAATTGAACCAAATCTCCAATAAACATACTAGCATATAATATAGCATCTGTATTTGACATAAATTTTCTATCAAATATGTCACCATCTACAGATACGAGATCTAATGGAAGATCTCGTATTTTGTCTATAAATTGCTCTCTTAATATCTCATAATGAGTTTTAGCAGGTATATTTTTTACAGTAAAATGTAAGTCTGCTATATGTGCTTGTTTCAATATACCCCTAGAAGTTTTTCTTTCAAGTAATTCAAAATATTGCGTTTCTTCTTCATATTCATGATATATTGGGTTCATTTTATTCCTCCAATTCAAATACTTTGTATATTAGTCCTTTCATTACTACAGGTAAATAGATATAATAGTATGTATTAATTGGAATATTTTCTGCCCCAGACAGCATGTATGTAAATTTGTTCTGTGTAAAGTGGTTTATAAAGTATCCTAATCCATCTTCCATTAACGGAATTCCACTCATCGTTTTTTCATATACAGCAAAACCTGTATCTAATTTAACATTTATATATCCTGCTCCTTTTTCATCGTAGCTAAATGTTATATTTACATTTATACCAGTGGCATCTAATTTTTGCTTGTAAAAATTATAATCATACTTGTCAATATGTAACTGATAAAAATTACCGCAATCCTGTATTCTACAATCGTACTGGTATAATCCTGTATTTACCGGCCATATAGATCTATTCTGGTCTTGCGTAAGAAGTTTATTTAAAACCCATGTATACTCCGTAAAGGTTAAACTATCTTCTGATAATTTCTTCTTTATTATCCATTTAAGTTTCTTCTCATAATATTTCATTTTAATACTATGAAAAAATTTATACTTGTTGTTCACATTAGAAATCATATATTCTTCATATAATCTCCCAAGATGGTCATTATATTTCATTTTTTATCACCTCCATTAATTAAATAATCTATCCATAATATTATTACTGGAAAGATCATAACTAGAATAGTTAAAATTATAACCATTTTTTCAAACTCACCACCAAATCATATACTGAATATAATACTATTAAAATTATTGCTTTTATTTCTAAGTAATAAGCATCTTTAAAAGTAATTATAGTGTATGCTTTTAGTAATAAATGAATAAGAATAACACCCATTGTAATCTTTGCTATAAATTTCACAATGGGTTTAGATATAAACAAATTGGGTAGTTTATTGATTAGATATAATATGTCTATAGTACATATCATGAATAATAAATTAATCATTATCTACCCTCCCTTCTAATGCATAAAATAATATGAATACTACCAATTATCATTACTAATAAATATATCACAGATAAGACTAATTCTATGGAACTCATATCCATAGAATTAGTCCAATATATTAAAGTTATAACTACGAATGATAATACACAAAATAATCCACTTCTCACATAAATTCTTCTAAGTTTATTATGATCACTGTTGTATAAAACGTCCATGATCAATAATCCAAGTATAGCAATACTAATAATAAACCAGTTATTCATAATAATAATTTAACTCCTTTTTATATATTATTCCTTCAATGTGAATTTCATTAAGTATACGTATATCGTATGCATTATAACAAAAAGTGTAGCGCCTTCATCTCCATCAAATATAAGACTTATTGAAATTATAAATATAAATAATCCTATCAATAAAAATATATCTGCTAATACTATTGGTTCTTTTTTAGTTCTACAAGCATCTTTGATGTCTATAATAACACAATCTTTATAAATACCAAGATCCCATCCTAAAATAAAACAAGTTATTATTCTTACAATTTCTTTACTCATATATCACTCCTTTAGACTTATATGATCGAAAGTATATTGTACTCTCATCACATAATAATATGTATGGACCAATGATAAGAAAGCTTCTTCACATTGATCTATAAATTCTACAGCTTCTTCTTTATTGAAATAAAATCCTATTTCTTTAAAGTCCGATGTATTCTTATCAAGCATTAATATAATGCAACCGCCATCTATATCAATTCCTTCTACTTCTTTAAGAAGATACTTATATGCAGATAATTGCATAAAATGCTTGTAGTTAGACATCTTACTAGTCTTAAAATCTACTAAATAAACTTTACCGTTTATCTTTATAAGTAGATCTAATGTACCGCCAAAATATTTACATACTAACGACTTCTCAGCCATTAATATTTCTATATCTTGTGATGATATTATTTCCCACCATCTTAAGAATGCTTGAAAAGCATTCTTTGTTTTATTTCTTATATTAGTATCTAATAAAGTATTAAAATCAGGTAATGTACCATACATGATATAATTATGAATAAAATCATGTACGTATGTACCTATTGCTAATGCTTCATCTTGATATACTGTATGACTTTTTCTTTGAAATCTTCCAACTTTATTAGCCCATTCTAATAAGTACGGAGAACTTATCATATCCAATATATCATTCACCCTAGGTATAGGATGATCTTCATACAAATAAGTTACTTTTGATGGATCTATTACTAGACCCATATCAAAAGGTATTACATCATTTACCATATCGTTTCTCCTTATAATCTAAATACTTTATACAAATAATTTTCTTTAATCTAGAATTGTAATCTGGATTATTCAAAACTATGTTTCCAAAGCATTTGTACTTAATAGCTTCAAATTTCTTCTTGAATTCTCTAAGAGTATGTGTATCTAATTCAATAGTAAAATGTACAATATCTCGTGAGTTAATCTTTTGCTCTGATGATAAATCTCCACCATGCTCGAATATATCTACCATCTCTTTTTCTGATTTAGAGGTAATACAAGTGTCTCCGTTATTATAAACTTCGATTATTTGCCATTTGGTTTTGAATTCTGTATCGCGTTTTTCGTTTAAACCTAAAACTTCTGGTAAACATTTCTCGCAATAATACATAGATTTTTTATTTGCTCCTTTCTTTAATACAATCTGTGGCCTTTCATTTAATAAATCCACCTTTCCGCATCTGTCACAAGTGCATTCAAATTTTACTGTTCGGTTTACTCCCATTTTGTTTTCCTCCTTAAAATGTATTATAAGTTAACTTTTACGTTATTATAATATACCATTTATATCAAAGTTAAAATCCATGTATATTTATAACCCGTAACATACCATTAAAATGAGCCTAATAAGGAGGGTTAAGACCATATGGGTGCTAAAACTAGAAATTATGGCGACACTTATTTTTATTCAAAAGGTAAATACGAAGAGGCCGTTTATAAGTTTATTATGTCCGCAGAACGTGTTGATAAAAACGACAAATCATTCGAAGATATTAGGTATGAAGTAAAAAGACGTCAGATTTATAAATCAATCGTAAACGTACTCGACAATCAAAATATATTATTATTATACAATGAGAATGGTCCATTACCAAGATCTTTTAAAATATTCACTTGTAAAGATCCTAAATCTGGTGATGGAAAAAAGAAAGTATTTATTGATGTAACTGGTATTATCTCACAAGTAGATGGTGCATATACTATCAAGTCTAGATCTGTAGATACTTTTATAGCTTATCTTATTGCTGCTATGATAGAGGCAATTTATTATACAGACCCAAATAAATTGGTTAATAAGAATGATATCATTGTATCTGGTGGAAAATGTTTTGCTAAATTAGTATTCTATATTATCGATTATTTAAGAATTGGTAACGTAGAAAAAGTTAGAGAAAAAACTTTATATTTAGCTTCTAGATACTATGAAGAATGCTTATTAGGAAAATCAGGAGAAACAGTAGAAAATAGAGCAAAGAATTTGTCTGGATTAACTAAAAGAGAAATCGATGTATTAAATCTTTACATCGATCCCGATTCTTTTAAGAATATTGATACATTTATATGCACATTGTCTAAAGCCTTAAAAGATGATAGATTAAATACAACTATCTTCTTTGAAAAATGGAGATGGTTATTCGGAGCATCTACGGCATTTGCTACAGAATTATTTACCGTATTTGCTAAAATGATTACTGATGTTTATGTAGCTACTTATATCAATAATCAGAAGACTATTGAAAATGTAACTAAACCGACATATATCGAATTTAGTAAAGCTTTATTGCAGATAGGGAGTGAGTTATTTTGATTAATGTAAAAGACATAAAGTCTCTCAAAAATCAATCTTTATATCCTACCAGTAATGAAAAGTATGTTTTAACTAAAAGATCTGAAAGAATAATAAGAAGCCCAGAGTATAAAATTCTGGGCTTTTTGCATAATTTTTGTTATTCTTTTTCTAATTACTATGTGACTAGAAGCAATTTAGATGGTGTAATATTATCCAAAGCTTATATAGGTGATATAGAATATGGAGCTTTTAACGAAAACGTAGATTTCTTTTATTTATATAAAAATAAAAAATTTTATAAAGTTGATAAGAATCTTAATATAGAATGGGAAATAGAAACAGACGACTATATCAGAAATATTACAGAAGATTCAAATGGACATGCTTTTGTAGTATATAAAAATAGCCGTATTATTCATGAATATCTTCCTGATAGTTCTAGATTAAGATCATTCAGAGATAGTGATGATGTCACTAATAAAACAAGAATATTTAAAACCTTTGTAAATAAAGGTAGAACTGAGATGTATACTATAGGATCTATATTTGTAAAAACAGATAAACCTTTTGTATCATCTACAAAGCAGTCTTTACTCATTACAGAAGAAGGTAAATTCCTTATGGATGAGAAAGATAATCCTATAATCATATCTGTATTAATTAATCAGATTAATACTGACTATATGGCTCAGTATGCTGAAACTTTTATAGATACTTATGATCTAATTACCGGATTGAGAACTTCTCATAAAATATTATCTAAAGATTATGGTGTTAAATCTACCGATCCTTATTATAATTTCGATAATATCTATGTAAACGGAAATAATATTTATATATACTCTAATGAGTATATACAAAAAGTCAATAAATCAATGGTTAATATATGGAAGCATTATTTTGCCTATAATGCTGCTACTAAAAGATATAATCAATTAGGTCATATAGAATATGATGATAACGATTATAGTGAATCATTATATTTCTTAGAAGACTTATACGAAACAGACGGACACGCCTTTGGTAAATTAACTACTAAAGGTGATCTTATTTGGAAAATAGGTTTTGATAAGAGTATAGTAGACTCTAAATTTTCTTTTGGTGTATATAAAGAAAATATGTTTACTTCTCATAAATCCATCATAAATGTAGTAGATAACTATTATCTCGCAGTAAATAACTATAATACTGTGTTTGAAACTAGAGATAATAAATTAATAAAAATTGTAAGAAATAATGAAGACGAAATATATTCTAATGAATATTATGACAGTTATACATTATTAGCAGATGTAATCAAAAATACTATACCGGAATATGTTTCTAAACCGTTATATATTAGAGGTAATGAACCTCTTTTAAATGAAGATGGCGAACCAATACTCGTAGATGAGTACAATACTCATTATCTTGATCCAGAAAATTTTGATACTTTTGTATTAAAAGGATTAGAGGTTAGAGATACTCCTTATCCTAATGGAGCTATCGTAACTAAACAAAATGGATATATTATTCAAACTTTAAAGAAAAAAATAATTAGTACTCTTAAAGCAGTAAAACCACCTAAAATAAACGAACCATCATCAGCTATTGCTATGGGACAAGCTAAAATTGGTTTAGCTAAAATGGGTGGCAGTACGGAAAATGCTGTTAAAGATATAATATACTTTGCTGGTATAGGTATAGGTCGTATAGGTAAAGCTAAAATACTTAAAGATTATATTCCACCAGAAGATACATTTGAATATACTTTTAATCTTTGTGGAGATAGACATATATTCAGAAATAATATTATCACAAAGAAAAAAGGATTAACTATATTAACTAAACGTACTGGAGCTTCTATAATGAAGAAAGTAAAGAATTATTACAAATTCATATTTAGAAGATTCCAAGATTTAGATATAGTATTAGAATTTATTAAGCAAAGTGGTATATTAAATACTAAATTACCTAAATTTGCAGATAAACTTATTCATCATACAAGACATATGATAGAAGATATGCAGACAGCTCATGTACCAGTTTCATATGATTTGAAAGCACAAAAAATGTTTTCATATTATTTCGATTCTTGGGAAATGCCTATTAGAACTTTAAAAACCCAAGTATATCTTTGTCATAATTTGCCTTGGATGAGAAAGAGAGATTCAGATAGTATTTTCATTGATAGTATGGCTAATGTGATTAATAGCGAAATTATGAAACCATTTATCATGTTTATCGATGGAAAAGCTATCAAATGGTCTAATATGACTATAGTTCATAACTGGGAATATGATTATATTATTATTTCTAATATAGATCATGATATCTCATATAAATACGAAGTAAATAGTATTCTATTACCATGTCTTATTAGATACGGAGAGGATGAAAATGTACTTCCTATTGAATGTGAAAAATTCTTATTTGATAAGAACGGTAGATATGTAAATAATCTAGAAGCAGATGGAATACGTATAGAAATTATAGATCCTAATATTTCTGGAAATACTTATAAGTACGATGTAAATACTAATTATATTCAATTAGAAGCTGATTATAATCAGATTTCTTCTGATAAGAATATATTGATATTCGAGGATAATAAATTTAATCCTACTAATATTGATTATCTTACATATCATGGAAAGAATATTTATACTTATAATAAAGATGCATTTGCTTATATGAAAACTTTCTATTATATTAAAGCAAATGACACTAAGAATATATTAAATAAAATACCTCATCAAACTCAAGTTGATAAAGATATTCAAACTAATATATTTGATGATAATAGCAATGGTTATCTTGATAATTTCCGTAATAACGATTTTGATTATTCTTATGACAAGAGATATTCTTATAACGAAAATGTATCAAGAGCTATTGAATATATCATGGGATATGATATGTCTTTACTTAATAAGTATTATACCGACGAAGCTAATATATGCTGCATGTGTTTCAGTGGTAAAGATATATTAGACAGAGTAAATGGTAATTACTTAGAAATGCCAAGAGATAGAAAATATGGATTAGATGATTATGTTGTAGTGTATAAGAACGGTAAATTATATGAAAGATTTAGAGAGATAGAATATAAAGCTAGTATGTTTAAGATACCAGTAAACGGTTCTATTAATGAATCAGATACTATAGAAATCGTTCATTATAAGCACGTAGAAAATGCATATTATCCTACTCGATTAACTCATATGTCTCCAGAAGAACAAAAAATATTAGGAAATATTCCTGCTATAGATTATGCAAAATTAGATTTTGCTCAATTATACGAGAATAATTGGTATTATAGTAGAATTACTTCCGATGGATTACCTGTATATGATTATAAAAATTATCTTACAAGACATCTTAGATATGGAGATTTACTTATATTCGGAAATAATAAATCTGGATCTGAAAAGTATGACGATTTTATTAAAGAAGATAATTATATACAATATCCAGTAAACTTCGTTTATAAGAATAATAAAGATGAGTATAATAGATATCAAGATACAGAGATAATAATAGAAGATAGATATTATAAATATAAAATGTTAAACTTCACATCTAGTAGGCAGTTTAGACAAATGTACTATAATGTATTTGAAGAGCAATCTATATTCGATTTAGATCAATCTTTTAGATTCTGTCAGAATAAAAAGCAATACTTAATATTCGTCAATGGGAAGAAATTAAACTTTAACGAGTTTGATTTATTGATTCCTAGAATGGATAAGTATACTATATATACTATAAGAGCATTGACTGATTCAAATGGTAATGTAATACTTGTAAATGATAAACCGTTGGAAGTGTTAAATACTGAAGCAGAAGATGTGTATACAGAAACAGATAGAATGTCTATCAGAACAAATATTCCTTTAAACCAAGGAGATATTATAGATATATTATACGTACCAGATCCTTACGATGAAATTATTTTAAATAATTATATTCCTAATGAAAATGGTATAGTAGAATTAGATAGAGAGATATTACAATATCCATTTAGCAAGGATTTATTCCTTATATATATGAATGGAAAGAAAGTATCTAACGATCTAATCGAAGATATATCAAAAAATAAAATCAGAATCAAATCTATATCAGACGATGATAAGATTAATATGAAAAATATCACTATATGTAAATATATAATTCCTGATAAGTTATTAAAAGAATTATATAGTTATGGTGATGATTGGTCTGACTCTGTCGATAAATTAAATGATTCTGATTTCCATAAATTATTTGTAGATCTTAAGAAACTAGTATAAAAAATAAAGGAGTATATCTAAAAGATATACTCCTTTATATTATTCACTCATCATTTTACGAAACGATTTAAGATCGCTACTCATTCTTGATAAAAGTTCAGATGTAAGTTTATTGGATAATTCGAATTTACGTTTTACTAGCATAGGTAAAGTGTGCATTTGTTGTAATACATCCATATTAATACCAAATTCATTAAATTTACTTATAAAATAATTCATATCGGTAGTACTTCGTACTCTAATTAATTTTTTACTATTTAAATCTATATGAATAATTAATGATAACCTAGTATCTTCTAATGATGAAAATATCATAGTAATTCTAGATTGTTCATCTGCAAATTCGTGATATGCAAATTTTTGATCATTAGATATAAATAAATATGTTTCAGTTTCATCTGTATTAGTTTTATAAAATTTGAAATTATTATTTTTCATAAAAATATCATCAACATCTTTTATCTGTTCTAATATTGCAAGCCTAAATTTAATTTCGTCTAAATATATTTGTAAAAGTTCATTTATAATACTGATTGCAAAGAATATTATAAATAAAACATCAATAATCATAATCGAAGTATATAAATCATTATTAAAATATTTCGTCACCATAATTTTCAAAATCTCCTTTTTTAAATAATAATCCAGTATGAATTTATCATACTGGATTATATATTATTTTGCATCTATGTTTTCAAATTCTTTAATACTATTAAATATAGCTTCGTAGTCTCCATCGATAATGCAAATAGGAGAATCTTCTACTTTAGCTTTATCAAGTACACTCTTATATGAAGCTATAAGCATATCTCTTGTGTATTTAGTGGATCCAAAGTATGTTTCAAATAATGGATTATTACCTTTAGTTCTAGCTTCACAAATATACTCTTTGGAAATACATCTATTATTAGATACAAGATTATTGACGTTTTTGTAAGATATTGCGAATGTCTTGTATCTATTTCGAATAACGTTTCTAAATATGTAACCTGCATTATCAATATCTTCTAGGCATAATACAGCATCTTGCATTCTTAAATAATCACCTAATAATAGATGGTACATATTATCAGATTCCATACAGATATTTACAAAATTAAGAGCATCTAATACGGATTTCTGATAGTCATCATTTTCTGATATATAAATTAATCTAGGTATAATAATATTATCGTTATATAAAGATTTTACATTAGTTACATAAGTTCCGTTTACAAATTCCGTATTAAAGAAATAATATGGATATTTATTAGCAAACATTTTTGGAGTAATATCTGAATGATTTACAATGTTTACTGTATATATATTGCACATTGCTAATCTTTCTTCTGATATCATTTTATGTTTTTCTTTCATAGTTTTTATGATATCGTCTGGAAGATTATATATTCTTTTCAATACTACAAACTGGTTTGATGGATTGAATTGCACAAAGCAAGAAGAATTCTCGAATGTAATGATTCCCTCTTCTTCATTAAATTCATATCTCTTAACTTTATCTACATCTCCACCACCAATACAAATATATGTATTTAAAATTCTTTCATCTGGATTTAAAAATTCTGATCCTCCAATTGGGTCTTCTATGCATAAGTATTGTTTATTTTCTATTGCTTTAATGATATCTTTATTATTCATTGCCTTCCTCCTTCTCAATTTCTATGAAATATGGTTTATCTACATTTATTCCAAATTCCTTTTTCCATCTATAAATATTAGATCTCGCTTTCAATTCCGAATAACGCATAGTATAATAATCCATGGCTTCTCGCATATTTCCGAATTTCATAGCATGATCAATAGTTATAGTGCATGGACTTGAATAATCTTTTGTGGTTAGATAATTACTTTTTCCACTAATTTTGTTCTTAAATGCTATTACTATCATAAGTTTTCTCCTTTTTAATTATTTTTTCATAATTATAATATATAACTTATTTAGTTATTCGGTCTTTGGAATCTATCAATAATAATTGGTTATTGAAATACTCTAAATCCATATAAATAGTTATATTTACCTTATTCTCTATAATTGGAGAATTTATTATAATCTTGTATTTTTCCCAATCTATTTTTATATCAGATTCCTTATGTGTGTTATATATTTTTACATTTAAAAATATAGATGGAGATAATCCACTTTCTACATGATTATGTAGTACTTTTAATAGTTTGCTTTCTGACAATAATTCTTCAAATTCTATTACTTTCTCTTCATCTTTATCAAAGTAATAATCTGTAGTTATATATTGTCTCCAATTATGTTCATCTACATCTGGTGGATCTATATTATCAAAGTCAAAACTATATAATCTTAATAAAGAATTTCTTTCTTCAAATTCTTTCTTTAAAGTTTTATTGGTATAATAGTAATAAAATGCTGGTGCTGGAAAGTGTAATGTGCATTGCATTTCTAGATGAAAATTTTCATTATTCATTCCAACTTGTTCACCATCATCCTTCTCTATATTCTCCAAATTGTATATTCTCACGAACGTGTCTTTCATTCTAATGAAAAATTCACTATTGCCGTTAGCACTCCTAAACTTATAAAGAAATGGTATATGTGAATGAGAATTTAAGTATTTCATAAATCCACATATATTTACTATTCTAGGTCTATTGTGACAATCATTAGTTATTTCAAATCCGGTATCTTCTGCTATATTCAGCATTATTTCGTATGGTACATGGATATCCATATTCACATATTTACCAGTAGTACATCCAGATCTAAATGCTAATCTCATATATTCTAATAAATCTAATTGTAATGATCTTGTATCTACTCTTATCTTAAATACAAAATTCATTTCTATTTGCTTCATTCTTATTCCTAAGAATTGATTATTCTCATAATCTTGTAAAAATCCAGTATTAAAAAATTTAGTTCTTCTTGTAAGAACCTCTCTACCACCTTCAAATAAATCTACATGATCTCTATCATATTCGGTATTTATTGTAGGTTGTATAGCAAGCATTGGTGTTTCTTTTACTATAGGCATATTCTGATTAAATTCTTTAAAATCATCAAATATATATTTTCCGTCTACATATACAGATTTAAAGAATCCTTCTTCAAATTGAGATAAAAACCAATATCTCATAAATTCTACAGCTAATCCATAACTATGAGCTATAGAAGGAATAGATATATTTCTTTTTAAGGCAATGTCATTAAAATAAGTATTGTCATCTGTTCTTAATATCATAATCTCACCCTTTCTGGTCAATTACATAATTGTTTCAGAAGACAAAAAATAAAGGACTAGAGTATCTCTCTAGTCCTTTTATAATTATTTTAATATCGGAGAATCCTGAGGTAATGATTTTTCAATTGTAAGATCAGGATGATAAAATTCCGTAAAAGTAGCATCTGGATTAGTTCTTACATATTCGTGTATATTATATTTTAATTTTCTTTTACTAATTTTATCGATCTCTTCAAATTCAATACGAGTAATCTCCCTATACGTTTCATCTACTAAATCGGTATATGGAAAAATTGTATAATCTCCATATGTAATATCAGGATCTTCTACCGTCGTGATTATCCATTTATCTACATAAGATGATAGTACTTTATATGTAGATAACCCACCAATTACACAAAATGTAGCTGCAGGATTTCCGATTATAATCTGTTTAATCTGATCAAGATTATAGTATGCTACATTTGGTACTATATATGGACAATGTGTTTTATCATTAGTTAATACTAAATGAAATCTATCATCCAATGGAAAATATTCTTCATCGAATGTTTTTCTTCCTATAATCATATTCGGATATAATGTAGTAATTGTTTTAAATCTATGCATATCTGATGGTAAATTATACATAAGCTTACCATCTTTAGCCATTTCACCATTTGGTCCGATACATACTAATGCTATTACTGTTGCTCTTTCCATATTAATTTTCTCCTTTTTAAAAATAGAGTCTATGATATATTTACCATAGACTCTAAAGTGATTAATTTTTACTCATTTTCTGTAACTGTACTAATTCATCTGGAGTATATAATTTTCTTCCTAACGATACAAATGTATTAGTATTAATTATGACATCTCGCTGATGATTTAATCTATTATCAAACGATCCATCATTTCTACTAATATACATACTCTTCGCAGGATTAAATACTCTATTTGCTGCACGATAAAATTCATCATTTATAATATACCAAATATTCAAGGTATCACCGTCAAAGTCAGCACCCAATGATACAAGGACACCGAGAGGCAATTCCATAGTATAGGAATATGTTATACCTACACAATACATCTGTAATATAGATCCATAGTTAATGGTTGGGTTTCTATTAATAATAATAGGAATACCTTTTCCACTCTTGTGTTTCTTGATCATACTTTCAATGATTCTTACGATTAATGGATCTGTATTTATCTTTGCTGCATACCATCTATTGTATGCATCCTGAGAAGATAAATTATACGATTTCTTAAGAATATTGATAATAGAAGCGTGTAATAATTCTACTAAAGAATTATAGCTAAGTAATACTTGATCATTCCTTAATTTCGGATTAGATACAATTACACATCTACCTGTAAAGTTATATCTACCAGCAAATAAAGATCTAATTGTACCTTTCTTACCTTCACAAATTGTAACGATATTATCATATAATTTCACGAATTCTACTTGGATATCGTATAATAATTGTGCTGTAGGTTTAATCTTCTTATTAGAATTAAACTTAGATTTGGCAAAGTTTAATTCAGATACTAACTTATTAATCTTAGTATAAATGGCATTAGATTCTTCAAAATAGAATGATTCTTTATCTTCATTGAATGGTCTAAGCATTGTACTAAATACAGGAATAGATTGAGTAAATACTTTATCTCTATTCTCCATAATATTTTTATAATACTCGATTTTATTTGGAAATTTTGCTTTGTAATAATCCATAATCTCATCAAACCTATTATGGAATTCTATCATACCAATTCCATAGAATGGTTGATCTTCGTTCTCGATTATATGGATATGTCCATCTTCATCAATCTGAGCATCATATTTGATAATACTATCTAGTTCTGTTTTACCTATTAAGAATTCAATAGATTTAAATAGATTACAATGTATAACAAAAAAATCGTCAGATTGGATTACTATCCAACCTGTGTATCTGGGATTTGTTTCTACATTCTCTACTTTCTGTCCACAGAATTTACATTTTAATCCAAGATTAATCTTGGATCTTGTCATTCCACATTTACATCTAAATGTATTCTGGAATTGATCTTGATCAGAAAGATTATTTCCATATTTAGATGAAAATATAGAATGATCATCTTTAAGATCTTTTTTGATTCCATTTGTGGGAGATACAATAAATCCGTTACCGGATCTAATGTCTTGTACTCTCTCTTCGTCGAAATTGATTCTTTCCAATTCAGTCGTGAATATCCAGTCTGGGTTATGTGGATATGAATAAGTAAAATCCAATCCAACTCTTCCATCTGGAAGTTTCTTTAGACATTTCATAATTATCTAACTCCTTTCTGTATAACGCTATAATAATATATCGTTATTTAAGTGTTTCAGATATAGTAAAAATGGACATATAGGATATCCTATATGTCCGCATATTGTTTTAATGCATGTCTACATTATTTTTCTCTTCCCACGCTTCAGCTCTTAATTTATTTACTATTTTCATTACATATCTTTCTTTAAAGAATCTTTTATTTATTTCTTTAATATATCCAGATTCTTTTAATAAATGAATGATCTGAGTATTGGAAATATAATGTTTAATACAATATCTTATATACTTTTCTAAAGCATTTTGTTTAGCATTTCTAAAAGTAAGTAAAGCATTAGTTTCATCAGAATTAGCCCACATTAAATTTTCTGGCCTGAAATTGCTATAATCTCTATCCTTGATATATACTTGATTTCTCTCAAAAAACTTATCTGATCCATTTCTAGGAATATATGTAGTAGCAACTAATCTTGAAATCTTATATTCTTTTTCTATTACGTCTTCATCGTAATATACAATACCATCTGTCATATTGTATTTACAAACTTTTAGTTTTACGACTTTACCTTTATCAGAGTTGTATGATTTTAAAGGATCATTACTTCCTTTCATATATACAACCCCATTAACCGTTATAAAATACGATTCAGCTAATGTATATTTGTCTGAATCTAAAACTAAAGGCATTTTCTGCATCATAATTATTTATCCTCCCATTCTCCGAATACTGTATCAAGTGGTATTTCAGTTAACTGCTCTGTAGAATCGTGGAAAGACTTCATTGATATATTTTTCAAAGTAGAAGGAATTTTAGATTCTGTTATACCAGCATTCTTTATACCTATTCTGTATAACATATTACCTGCACACTTATTACATATACCTGTCTTAGATTCACACATAGAAGCAAATCTGAACTTGACAACTTTATTTAAATAGTTATCTACATTTTCAGATGTCAATTCTACAAGCTTGCCTTTATCGACTATATAAGAATACATCCAAAATGATACATTCTTTTTAGTTAAATGAACTTCTACTGTATCTTTTGTATGACAATCTGATCCAGGAGCATCCAAAGTGACATGTTGCAGTGTATATACAAATAACTTTTCCCAATAACCACCATCAGCAGTTTTTCTTGCTCGTTTAAATGGTCCAGCAGCTAATGAGTTAGCTATCAATGAATATTCATCTGCTTTGATTCCATCTATATAATTAGATGTAGCAAATTTGTATTTCTGCTTAGCGTAAGGATCAGGATCTTTAATAACTCCTTTTACAACGAATATATTCTTAAAGTTATTATCTGTAGTACCTCTGGCCTTGGAGTTATATACATCCATGGATGGATCGTCTCCCATATAATCTAATGCATATTGTAATAATTCTTTTTCGACTCTGTTACCTACAACTTCATCTCCTCTATCTAATGCTTCTTTATTTTTTGCTAAAAGCTCTTCTTTCTTTTTCTTAATAGCATCACTACAAGTAAGCATTTTATCAGTATAATTAGGAGCAAGTATAGTTACATAAGGCATTATCTTTTGAGTCTTATTTAAATAATGCTTTAAATAATCAAGAGGTATTTTATCTTCTAATAAAGCATAAGATAATTTCTTATTAATATCTCCAAATAAATCATTATCTACAGACTTATTTATATAATGAAATAAATCGAATAATTCATTTTCAAAAAAGAATTTATTATATATAAATAAACCTACTGTAGTAGTAAATGAATTTTTATTTTTCTTTTGTGGATTTGGACCGTAAGAATTTGCAGGAATAGTGACTATATCATACGGATTATATTTTCTTTTTCCATCAAATTCTCCAAAAGTCTCCATTATAAAAGATAGAGTTATATCTTCTTCTTTTAAATCAACTAGGGCTTTTATTTCATCTGGATTAGTGATCATTTTTGATTTACGTTTACTAGCCATATAATTATTTCCTTTCTTATAATACTAGTCTTAGATTACAGTATTGTTGAACTTAGGAAGAATTATAGAAAAAATAAAAAATAAATTGATCAGGCTAAGCCTGGACCCCTAGCTAATGCTAGGGGTCTTGCTAGTATTATCTTTTGATAATACTAGCAATCTTTTTAATACCTTTTACTGCCAGGATACCACCTGCGTATCCTATGCAGTAAGCGCCTACATATTTACAGAGAACCTCGAAGTTCTCTGCACGATTGTTGCGTCTCTCCTCAGCTTTCGCTTTGGACAGTTTGCGATTGATAATCTTCTCACCCTTTTCCTGAGCAAGAGTTTTCATGTCCTCTTCAGTAAATACCTCTTTACCGAGAAGATTATCATAACCATCGCACATTTCGACAGTCATAGTTCTATTTTCGTCGTCATATGAATAATGTACATGACGACGATAACGTTTTGCTCTTTCTTCCTTAAGTGCTACGTTATTAGTTACGTTGTTTTCTGCTGTTTTGTTCATCATATTATACCTCTTTCTACCTACGAGTTTAACGTAGGATTTATGTAGATTATTATTGTTTATCACTATAATATTATATAATCAAAAAATAAAGATATTACAAATACCCCATAGTGTAATATTACACTATGGGGTATATACTTCATTTGAATGTATAAATATTGTCTAATCTTTTAGCACATTCTTCTAGATTACCATAGGCTCTCTGTCCTTCAAACTGAGATTTAAATATAACCAAGAATTCATTTATTCTTCTTCTTGTACCTGCTACTTTGTTCCAGAAATTATCTCTTTCTTTATCGTCAATCATCCATTTTTCTGGACTTTTGGTATAAGCAAATCTCATTGCAATGTGCTCATTTTCTATATCATATACTTTCTGGCAATACTCTTTTACTATCTTCAAGAAATCATTTACATCTGCATATTGATGATTATATTGATATACTTTGTCAGGTATATCATCATTTACTACGAATAAATAATCATATACTTTTGTAAGCATAGTATCGTAGTCTTTATCTCTATTTCCTTTTACTTTATATCTATAACTTGTTCTCCAGAGATTGTTTCTTGTAGATATAATACCAATAGCAATATTTCTATTCTCGTATTTTACATATATAAGTTTATCTAACTCTCTATTATGTTCTCTATCGAATAATTCATGTACTCTTCTAATCTCTGTTTCAGGCGATCTATATTTATCTTCTACAATCATCTTATCCATCACAGATACAATTTCTCTATCTACAAATTCTTTGCTAAGTTCAAATGTATAATAGTTAGACATTTTCGCTACTCTGGCAAAGTCTTTATCAGACTCCGCCTTTTTTGTATAGAATACTTTAGTTTCTTTCTTGCCGGTTTTCATATTTATTTTCTCCTTTTTTTTAAATATTTAAATAATCATAATGTATACCAAATTTAATATATCCTTCTTCACCAATATTATCAATTGAAAATATATAATCATCTGCAGTAATTAAAGTCTTCTCTTGTTTCCCAGTGTGTATATAATGTCCAAATACAACATCAGTTTCTCCGTCTATATCAGATAACAATTTTTCCATATCTAATAAACGATTTACACTTTCATTAGTATCATCATTAGAAAATGTAATTATCTTTTCTTCTTCCGAGTATCTATAATCTTTTATAGGACCAACTATAGAAGAATTGTATTCACCATTAAATTTAAGAGAATACATTACAGTGTAATGTATTCTATCGTTCGTATCTAATGCTTTTATAATAGGTAATAACTCTTTTACTTTCATATTAAATTTCCTCCTTTTTATCTTCATATTTGTATAATTTGCTAAGTTTATCTGCTGATATATAAATAGTATAAAAACCAGATTTTTTACGTGTACTGCTTTCGGTTATATCTATTTTCATTATATTAAAATCTCCTATAGTAAGAATAACAGTGCCATTTTCTGTTTCAAGATAATAATCAAGTATTATAGAATATTCATCAGAAGTCTCTTCTTTTAGTACTTCATATAATTCCTTACAATTGTAAGGATAATCATTTTCTTCCATTCTAAAATTAGAAATGTGTACTGATTTTTCTAATGAATATGTGTAACAAGATACTACATCCATAAATAGGCAAGATATGAGATTATCAGTGCTCATATCAATCATAGCCATTACATCTAAGACATTATTTTTTACTGGTTCCAATTTTTCTAAAAATTCTTTTACTGTCATATTACAGTCCTCCTTATTATTTTATTCATGCTTATAATATACAAAGGAAATCCCATTTACCATTGGTAAATGGGATATAATTTTAATAATAAATTTGATATGTAATATCGATACCTTTAGTTAAATCTCTTAAAGATTCATTACTAAAGTTTAATTTAGTTAATGGTTGGATATCTTGATATACTGTGTATCCATCAATAGTTTTCGGATATGCTGTAAGTAAAGATATTGTATTAACTTCACAATTATTAATACCTGTAGTAGCTTCATAATAATCTCTAAAATCATATTTATTTACAGACATAGTAAGCTCTACATATGTTCTAACTTTCTGTTTGTTTTCGGATGTATATACATTTTCATCTACTGGAGTTCCATCCATATATATGGACTTACATATAGGATCAGCGTCGAACGCTTTAAAGAAGTAAGCAACTCTGTCTAATTCTTTTAATTCTTTTCTACCAAAATATTTCCCTCTTAATTCATCATTAAGATCATTATCAGAAATACAATATCTAAATGGAATTAAATGATCTTTATCAATCCATTTAGTATAGTCTACATCATAAATTTGAGAACCTTCTGGCCCACAGCCATCTGTACCCATAGCGAATAATACTACTATTTCATTCAATTTTTCTTCCGGAGTTAATGCTACAGTATTGTCAAGGTCTAATTCTTTATTGTAATTAGGTAGTTGTACAGGTAATTTAATACCAGGGAAATGCTTTTGTAATGTATAAAAAGATCCTGGTAATATTACTTTGTTCCATTTTTCGAATATAACGGTATTAGTAATAGGATCTCTGGCTATAACTCGACCTTCATGTTGTGCGAAATGTACTTCATCTTCATTTATTTGATAGCGAGGGATATCCTGAAACACTTTCTTTTTAATCATTATATTAAACCTCCATTTATTCGTGTCTACAATTATAATTATGTTTCAGGCTATAAATTCCTAGTATCGTAGAAAAAATAAAATAAAGAGGCATCAATTAGATGCCTCTTACAAATAATTTTATTTATCAACTGTAGATGATAAATTGTAGATATTATCATAGTTTGCGAGCATAATATTATGATCTTCCAAATTACGATTATATAATCGTAATGAATCATTCATAGAATTCATAATATCATCGATCTGCACCTTTATATGAGATTTCTCATACGGTAAAACATCGTCGTTAATAGAGGCATATTCTTTATATTTATTGACGATACACATCACCGCAGCATTGAAATCTTCAGCGATGCGTTTAACCTCAATCTGATGTTCCGGGTTAAAGAATGCCCCTCCATTGAAGTATCTCATTCTGGTATACATGTACGTTAAGTACCACATTCTAGTCTTTTTACCGTTGATGAGACGACCTTTATCATTGATCTCCTCACTTGTGATTTCTTCATTGAAAGTACGATAGAATCTAGTTCTTATCGTACTTCTGAAATCTACATCACTATTAATGCCGTTTCTTGTAGGCTGATCGATATACTGATCGACCTCGTTCAGCAATTTATCTAATTTATAAATCTGCGAATCAGGTAATGTCATTAATGATAACTTAATATTATTAAGCATCTCATTAATTTCGCTTTCTGTTGCTGGTACTTTTCCTTTTGATAAGATCTTCTGTTCACCCATTGTTTCTTTCCTCCTTAAATTTCCCCGTCTCGATGTAATATTCTACAACTTCAAAATCTTTATTATTTAAGATATTTCCTAAACAAGTAGATTTATCAAATTGCATTCCTGCTAATCCTACCAATTTTTTAATAGAATGGCATACTGTTATCACCTGCCATGCAGGTAACTTAGTGAAATTGATCTCTTCATAGTCATTTATTATATTCAATAAAGTATTACTATGAATAGCAATTTGTTTAATGACATGCATATCAGTTTTACTTTCAATATGTTTTGATAGTATCTTTAATGTAAAAGATATATGCGTCATTAAATTGATATAAGCTGTACAATTTTCTTTATATAATGAATTTAATTCATTATAATACTTATTGTACAACTTATCGCAGATCTCTTTTATTTTATTTGTATCATTTGTCCATGCTAGATCTGCAAGAAGCATTATGTCATTCGACATTTATATTCTCCTTTCTTTTGTATTTTAATAGATATTCTTAATCATTCTGAATACTATCAATATTATAATATATCATTTTACTAATTTATTATTACATTCTGAGCTATTAAGAACCCCATATATCTATAGATATATGGGGTATATTTTAATCTAAATATGCATAGTCTTCTATCAAACAGTTATCTTTAAACGTAATTTTTGTATTACTTCTCATATTATCAGTATTCCTTATATGCTCTTCCCATTCGTATGTATGAATAAATGATTCTAATTTATCCTCTATACTTATAGTATCGTCATATACAATGGTTATTAATAAATTAACTATCTTATCAAATACGGGAATAAATTCATTTGGTATAAACGGTTTGAACCAATAAATATCCATATACATTTTATCTTTAGGCACACATTTACTCATATAAGTAATATGATTTAAGAAATGTTTAAAATCATCAGATTTAATATACTCAGGGAATTCTTCTGATACATTATAAATCATATCATCTATTACAGGTATTCTATTTTCATATATATCATCGAATATATACATATTATTTGTATGGATCAGATCTACTTTATGGGACTTAAAGAACATTATTACTTCAAATAAGTATTCTTTAATATAATCTAATGATACAGTAGGTATATTCTGGAATATATATTTAAACTCATCTCTATCTATATATAGATATATATTTTCTGTAATATAATTTATATATTTAGATATCTCCAATTGTCTTTCGCTCTTCTTAGTAATAGATTCACATTTCTTTATTATTGTATATAATGGAGCACATTTATTTCCTAATACTTCTCTATAAGTTTTAGGAGGTTTTCCATTGTTTCCATATCTATTAAAGTATCCAAAATTGCATTTAGTTATGAATAATGCTTCATATAAATCGTGATATATATCCCACTCTCTTCTATTATTAGCATTATACATAGCTTCTTGTAAATATTTGTATACTTTCTTATTAGATCTGTACACTTCTACTAATTGATCAAAAGATAATATAGTATTAGGATTTTTAAATCCACTTATTCCTACATCTTCCGGAGTTAATCCTTTATTAGCTAAATCAGAAGTTATTAATTCCATATTAGCTTCAAAATTAAAGCCTTTTATAGCTAACGCTTGCACCGGATCGTATATAATATTATCTTGTGTTTCGTTATATAAATACATCAGACTATATAAGCATATCATTAAATCTACTAATTCAAATTCTGTTTTACTATTTAATTCTGGTACTTGTAGTTTTACCATGGTTAAATCTATATCAGAATATAGAATCATATTAATGAAATATGCTAATTGGAATGACATTTCTGCTACAGAATATATAGCTGATACTGATATATATTTAGTAATTCTAGCATTAAATATTCTTTCAGATATAGTATGCTTTACAAATTCTTTAGTATAAAATCCTTGCCAATATATATCTTCTCCAGCAATATCGTCATATTTCTTCCAATTTCTTTTATCTCTTACACATTCATCAAAACTACTATTCTCAAATGGTACTTTTAAGAAAGTTAATTCATAATTACTATCAACGTCATCTATATCATCTCCTGTTTTAGGATCTTCTATGACGTCATTTCTATATTCTCCATTGTCATCAAATAATGGTACTTTCATTAACCAATATTTGAATAATTGGATATTATCAAAACCGAATAATTTAGATATATCTATCAGGTTCTTATCACATGATTTATATTTAATCAACCTATTTAAATTTTTCACTAATCTCTTCTGATATTTTAATGGTATATCAGGGAAAAATTCTACACCACATGAATCAAATATATATTGTATAGTACGTAAATCAAACACATCTCTTCTTATGATATATTCTGGCGCTCTTATAATCATATCATCAAAAGCTTGTACTATAATCATTATCATCATTATTCTATCATAGTATTTATTTCTATATTTATATGCATCAGAATAAGAAGTTTGCAAAAAATAAACTCTATTTATTTCAAGTCTTTCTACAAACTTATTATATACTTCAGTAGTTTCTACTGGAGGAATATATAATACTGAAAACTTTTGTGCTCTTCTAGCAAAATTAGGATCTATTTTCTTTTCTCCTAAATGCCATAAATACTTACATTTTAAATCACCATTATCATCTAACGTATCTTTATACATTGATTTATACTTATCTATTATACCAAATGCTTCTAATATAAGTATTTGATCATTAGTCATTTTATGTATTGGCTTTCCGTCATTCTCAAAGTTTACTGTTATAGTATCCAGATCTTCTCTAGTTAAATATATACCAGGGTCTCCTACATTAGGTAATCCATTGAGCATTCTATAATAATTATTTAATTCTTCGTAATTCTCTAAAAATCGATTTTTAGCTAACTCAGTCAATTGAGGTTTGATACTATCAGGAATAAGAGAATTGTCACGAGCGTATGTAAGGCAATCTCTACGGGATAGTGTTGGTATTCTTTTTAATAGTAGTATGTCATATTTAAACATAGTAAAATTATAAGTACCTCTTATAATATTAGCATATATATCAGACTGCCTTAAAGATTCTACTGTTTCATTTTCATCAGCTCTTGTTTCATCCTTTAATATCAATCCATTCATCATTATCTGACATTGATATATGATCTCGTCTAATAGAGGATATTCAGACGCCTGTTTGCGAATTTCTTTGTCCATTGCATTATTCTCCTCTTCTCATAATATTACATAAATGTGCTCTATATGACCAAAAAATAAAATTATTTAATTATTAAAAATATTGGGTAGAGAGTATTCTCTACCCAATATGTATTATAATCCTATTTTATTCATGGCTAATATAGCCATTTTATTATATTTAGTACCACCTTGATCTCTTCCTAAATAAGGAATACCATCCATAGGTACATCATATCTTAATGAGAAATAATCCATTATATCTTTCTCATTATTATAATTTTTGTCATTCTCACATCTAGCAACATAAGAATTGACTACACCCACCTTTTCAGGTGTGTTCATTTGATCATAGTTGTCTTCGAGATCTATTTGCGAATCCCATAAATCTCCTATAGTTTTAATATTATTATTTTTAAATGAATAATTAGACATAATAATGTCCTCCTTGTAATAATATTAATATAGCTATTCAACTATATCAATATAATAATATATAATTATATATTTCTTATTATACACTTT
>ENA-OPSJ01000654-OPSJ01000654.1-human-gut-metagenome-genome-assembly--contig:-NODE-654-length-30233-cov-6.607628_pt1 | contig 30233 bp, 25 predicted proteins | sample MGYA00241801_ERZ501893 | MGnify/ENA primary metagenome ERZ501893 (study PRJEB25962, sample SAMEA2042219) | human gut metagenome | biome: human gut; feature: human-associated habitat; material: faeces...
TGGCTGCTGAGTTACTAATGAGTAAGGACCAGTAGAACGTGCATGGATCTTATCGTCTACCAAATGATGCAGTTTCAGGTAATGCATGAATCCGATTGTTACAGGGCTGTCAAATTCTTCTCCTGTACGACCGTCTCTTAATCTTACTTTACCAGTTGTATCGATTGGTACACCTTCCCACTCTTTTCTGTGGTCTCTGTTTTCATATAAGTAATCCATTACATCATCGTTGACTTTATCACGCCATTTAGCGTCAAATTCTTCCCATGATGTATTGGCATAGTCATTTGCCATTCTTAATGTATCTGCGATATCGTTCTCGTCTGCACCGTTGAATACTGGTGTAGCAACATTAAATCCAAGAACTTTTGCTGCTAAGGACAGATGGATCTCTAACACCTGTCCGATATTCATACGTGAAGGCACACCTAATGGGTTCAGTACGATATCTAATGGACGTCCGTTTGGTAAGTATGGCATATCTTCTACTGGCAGAATACGAGAAATTACACCCTTGTTACCATGTCGACCAGCCATCTTATCTCCTACGGAAATCTTTCTCTTCTGAGCAATGTATACACGAACGCTCTTGTTTACTCCAGGAGGAAGTTCGTCTCCATTCTCTCTTGTGAAGATCTTAGTATCCATAACAACTCCGTAAGCACCATGTGGTACTCTTAAGGATGTATCACGGACTTCTCTTGCTTTCTCACCGAAGATCGCACGTAACAATCTCTCTTCAGCTGTTAATTCTGTTTCTCCCTTAGGAGTAACTTTTCCTACCAGGATATCACCGGCACGGACTTCTGCACCGATACGGATGATACCGTTATCATCTAAGTCTTTTAATACATCTTCACTTAATCCTGCAAGATCTCTTGTGATCTCTTCCTGACCAAGTTTTGTATCTCTGGCTTCTGCTTCATACTCTTCGATATGAACAGATGTGTAAACGTCATCCTGTACCAGACGTTCACTTAACAGTACCGCATCCTCGTAGTTATATCCTTCCCATGTCATGAAACCAATTAATGGGTTCTTACCAAGAGCCATCTCTCCGTTGCATGTTGAAGCACCGTCAGCTAAGATGTCTCCTTTTTCTACTCTGTCTCCTACAAATACGATCGGACGCTGATTCATACAGTTACCCTGGTTGCTTCGTGCAAACTTGATCACATTGTATTCGTCTCTCTGACCATCGTCATTACGAACAACGATCTTTGTACTTGTAGATCTTTCTACAACTCCGCCATTTCTTGCTGTGATGCAGACTCCGGAGTCATATGCTGCCTTGGATTCCATACCTGTTCCAACAACTGGAGCTTCTGTAGAAAGAAGTGGTACTGCCTGACGCTGCATGTTAGATCCCATCAGCGCACGGTTGGCATCATCGTTCTCCAGGAAAGGAATCATGGATGTAGCTACTGAGAATACCATCTTTGGAGATACGTCCATTAAGTCAAGGTTTACTTTATCAAATTCTGATGTATCCTCGCGGAAACGTCCGGATACATGGGCATTTACGAAATGTCCATCCTCATCTAAAGGCTCATTCGCCTGTGCTACTACGTAGTTATCTTCTTCGTCAGCTGTTAAATAAACAACCTGATCTGTAACTACTGGATTCTCTGGATCTGCTTTGTCCAGTACACGATATGGTGCTTCGATAAATCCATATTCATTGATTCTTGCGTAAGTAGCAAGAGAGTTGATCAGACCGATGTTAGGTCCTTCAGGTGTCTCGATAGGACACATTCTTCCGTAATGTGTGTAATGTACGTCACGGACTTCGAATCCGGCACGATCACGGGACAGACCACCTGGTCCTAATGCAGATAAACGTCTCTTATGTGTCAACTCAGATAATGGGTTGTTGTGGTCCATGAACTGAGATAACTGAGAACTTCCGAAGAATTCTTTCACTGCTGCTGTTACTGGTTTGATGTTGATCAGTGACTGTGGTGAAATAGATTCAATATCCTGTGTTGTCATTCTTTCACGAACAACTCTCTCAAGTCTTGAAAGACCGATACGATACTGGTTCTGAAGCAGTTCACCTACGGCACGGATACGACGGTTACCTAAGTGGTCGATATCATCATCATGACCAATTCCATACTCTAAATGGATATTGTAGTTGATAGATGCTAAGATATCTTCTTTTGTAATATGTTTTGGAATTAATTCATGTACATTCTTCTTAAGAACTTCTTTCAGTTCTTCTCCTTCATATCCTTCTTCTAAGATCTTCTCTAATGTAGGATAGAAGACATCTTCATGAACTCCAATCTCTTCTGGATTGAAATCTACATATTCAGCAAGATTTACTTCCATGTTAGAAAGTACTTTTGTCGCACCTTCTTCTGTCTGAATCATAACGCTTGCAACTGCTGCGTTCTGAATCTTATCTGCGAGTTCCATATCTACAGTAGTTCCAGCTTCTGCCAGCACTTCTCCAGTAGATGGATCTAAAACATCTTCTGCTAAGATAAATCCGCTGATACGGTTTCTTAATGCTAATTTCTTATTAAATTTGTAACGTCCTACTTTCGCAAGATCATATCTTCTTGGATCGAAGAACATGCTGTTGATCAGGCTTTCTGCACTGTCTACAGATAATGGTTCTCCTGGACGGATCTTCTTATATAATTCTAACAGACCATCTTCATAGTTATCAGATGGGTCTTTTTCGATACTTGCAAGAATCTTTGGTTCTTCACCAAATAATTCTTTGATCTCAGCGTTTGTTCCGATACCTAATGCACGGATCAGTACTGTGATAGGTACCTTTCTTGTACGGTCTACACGTACGTTGAATACGTCATTTGAATCTGTTTCGTATTCAAGCCAGGCACCACGGTTTGGAATAACTGTGGAAGAGTATAACTCTTTACCAATCTTATCATGAGCAATTCCATAATAAATTCCAGGGGAACGTACTAACTGGCTGACGATAACACGTTCAGCTCCGTTGATGATAAATGTTCCTGTTGCTGTCATTAAAGGAAGATCGCCCATAAAAATCTCATGCTGCTTGATTTCATCAGTCTCTTTATTATGAAGTCTTACTTTCACTTTTAAAGGTGCAGCGTATGTTGCATCTCTTTCTTTACATTCTTCAATTGAATATTTGACGTCATCTTTACATAATTGATAGTCAACAAATTCCAAGCTTAACTGATCGCTGTAATCTTCGATTGGTGAGATATCTTCAAATACCTCTGCTAATCCTTCTCTTAAAAACCAATCATAGGAATCCTTTTGAATTTCGATCAGATTTGGCACTTCAAGGACGTCATCCTGTCTGGCATAGCTGATTCGCATCCCTGTACCTGATTTTATTGGCTGTATTCTGTTCTTTTCCATGGACGTTTTTCACCTCTTGATCTAAACCTGGTTTATATACTACATCAACTGTAAGAAACCCTCTATCTTACTATATTTTTCTTACAATTTTATTCTTAATTCTTTACATAGTGTGGGCAGACAAACCCACATTAAGACATTTTCTTATATTATCATACAGACTTTTACAAGTCAAGCACTATCTTAAAAAAATCCAGAAAACCTTTCTCACTAAGGTTTTCTGGATTTTATTTTTATCATATACAAAAAGACTTCCTCTTGCCAGCCTACTCATAAAATCATAATTCATACTGCCCCACCAACCGGGAAATTTCCTTCTTCATCTTATCCACCACCTCATCCGGCCCGACAATCTTTATCTGTTTTCCTAATGAAAATACCCATCCTAAAAACTGCCGGCTGATATGTACATCTACATTCACTATAAAATGCTGTTCATCCTGTGGTATCATCATGATGTCTTTTCCAAATCGGTCAATAATAACTCCTACGAGAGAATTGTGCACCAGTAATCTAACTGTTTGTTCTTTTCCTCCAAACATTCCGAAACTTTTCTTTGCATAATCTGCCATGTCAAGCCGTTGAAAATATTCTCTTCCTTCTCTTTCCTCTTTTGACATCCGAATCTTTAATATCTTATCCACCCTGTAATGTTTGATCTTACCCGCTTCTGAATCAAATCCTACCAGATAATAATTCTCATCAGCCCACGATAATCCCCATGGGCTGATATGATACCAGGCTCCATTATGCCGAAGTTCCATTTCCTTTTTTACATTCCATTGATAGTATTGGAACTTAATCTTCTTATTCTCTGTGATTGCATTGTGGATTGCATCAACCGTGTAGTATATACTTTCATTCATCGTTTTGATACGTCCTGATACATAGACTTGTCTCTGCAGCTTTTGTGCATCGTATTTGCTGACCATCTTTTCTAATTTCTTGATCAGTGCATTTGTCTTTCTCTCCGTGATAAATTTTGATGACTGAATTGCATCTACCAAAAGTTTTAGTTCCGGCAATTCAAAATTCCTTCCGATCACATGATAATGATATCCGCTTCCAATGCGTTCTCCCTCTATCTCAATTCCTAATTTCTCAAGATCCTTGAGGTCTGCATAAATACTCTTGCGGTCAGCTGTAATCTCATATTCTGCCAACGCCGACATAATCTCCGGCATTGTGATATAATGTTCTTCATCTGTTTGTTCTAACATGATCTGTGCGAGACGGTATAATTTAAACTTCTGATTCTTTCCTTTTGGCATGGCAGCTAACCCCCTTTTCTTTGTATATTTTCATATATTATCTGTAATTATAACACAGATCCTATAATCACGTTACTGCCATGCCATTATATTGTTACTCTTCGATCTCTTTTAACGCTTCCAGAATTCTTTCCTCCGTTACCATATCATGTTTTACTGTAATTTCATTTTCTTTTGATTCTAGTTCTTTCAAAATCTTTTTGTTTTTCTTTTTCTTGCATAATTTGCATAATACTCCCATTGGTGTTACCATCACGATTTTTGCTTTTGCCTTGTCATCAATCCTGTCGTAAATCCTTCCAGCACTCATACTGTCTCCTATGATCGTATACGGACTATTCGCTACATATCCGATCTTACCCATCCCCTTCATCTTTACCTGAATTGCTTCTTTGTCATACTCATTATCAGGCTCCTTTTCAAGTGTTATCTTCATCCCTTTCTCTAAAAAATCTGTACCATAATAATGTTTTGTTCCTGTTAATGTAAAATATGTCTTTGCCATATAAAATTCCCCTTTCTGTATATCAAATGTACGTTGTAATAAAATTCACATCATATATAATGGGTGTCTTAAAAATCATATTCGTCCGAATCAAGTCCCGCATCTTCCATCATATTATTGATAAACTGTCTCTTTGCCACCCTTTCATTGTCAGTTCCTCCTTCTTGAATACTTTATCTCTTTGATGGTTATAGTTTATTACATATAGTGGGTTATAAAAATGCCAGCACTATTCTTTTATTCATTTATTTTTATGTAGTTGTAAACATCGATAGATCAATCAGATTCCCCAGCGTATTCTCAAGTGATGATGGTTTCATAACTTCTTCAATCTTACGAAGTGTCTGATCAAACAATTCTTCGTCTTTAAAAATCCGAAGAAGCTTTGCAGTATTCCTCGCATCATCGAGGGCGTCATGTTGTCTTCCGTTAAAATCAATTCCTGCCATATCCAATGCCAATTTTAGTGAAATCTGCCGTTCAAATCCAAGATGAATGTCAAACTCATTCTGAAAATCTGTCCATCCTTGGTCCAGCAGATTATGTTCTTCTTCCGAAAGCCTGTATTCTTTCAATTGAATTTCTTTCATCACCTGACTGTAATCGGTATTACTCCATGCATAGATCATGACATCATCTTTGATACTCAGACACCAGTTTGTAAATTGCCGAAATGCAATCGAAAATGTTGGAGCGTTTGCTACCATTTCATTCGTGATGCCTGTCAGTCTGCTGATCTTCGGTACGATCACGTCGTTGTATTCCGGCTTTACATAAAGCTGGAATTTTCCAATCTCCCAAAGATTCTCATCAAGCATGGAGGCACCGATCTCTATGATCTCATTGGTGCAGATCTTTCTTGCTTCTGATTTGCGGCGGATATTGTTCATCTCTAAATCAACAACGATATGTTTCATGGCAGTTCCTCCTCTTTTTTATGTATTCATCACCTTTGTATTTTTATTTAATTTCTTCTTTTCCTATATAGTAAAGGATGAGGTGTCCTATAAAAATACCTCATCCTTTATAAATCTCTTATTTTTAATTTTAACGATCCATACCAAACATTGCGATTACACCAAAGATGATCAATAACGGAAATGCAAGTTTCACAAGTCCAACAACCAACATTCCAAGTAAGATCACTGGGAAAAATACTACCATCAAAACAAATTTAGAAATTCCCCATGCCGCTCTTATTCCAAAGAAAAATAATTTTCCAAAGATTCCAAATAAAAAGATTAAAAATAATATTGTTAACATTTTTTGTTCCTTCTTTCCTCTAGCTAAACTTTGTGTCTTCGGCTTACTATTGCCGATTCATTATGATTCTATTATAATAAAATACAAGCGAGAAATACACTTCCTTTTGATGGAAATAAGTATATGTATTCCTCTGATTTCGAGAAATAAGGTAGGATTTAATTATGGGAAAACAATCTACAAGAGAAAACAAAAATATTTATCAGCTATGTCGTGAAGCTCAAGGGCTTACAAGAGAGAAAGCCAGCGAACTGATGGATGGTGTTTCTGAATCAAGAATCGAAAAGATCGAATACGGCACACAAACTCCAACTCCTTACGATGTGATTCAGATGGCTGACTGTTATAAACGGCCGGATCTTTGTAATTATTTCTGTTCTCATCAATGCTTGATCGGAGATCGTTATGTACCTGAAGTTGAGATGTCTGAATTATCAAGTATTATTCTGGAAACCGTTGCAAGTTTAAACGAGATTGATCCACTGACAAGCCGTTTGATCCAGATTGCTCGTGATGGGAAGATTACGGATGATGAGATGAAAGATTTTGCTTTTATCAGTAAGAAACTTGATGATATATCTTTGGCGGTTAGTGCTTTGAATCTTTGGGTGGATAAAACGGCGGCGGAGAATGGGTTGAATATTGAATTACTAAAAGAAGAGAAAGGAAAATTGTAATCTTCCTTTCTCTTTATGTTTTAAAATTAGTCCTGTGTTGTTTTTGGAATAACAAATCGATACCCTGTTTCTCTTCGGATCTTTTTAATCAAATGTACCATTTCCTTCCATTCCTTTTCATTGTGGTAAATAAAAAATCCATCACATTTTATAGACATAAGAACTCTCTGATCAGATACTTTTATATCCTTCCCTGGTATAACTGTTGGTATCAACAAAACTTTATCTAAATTCTTGTTCGATTCTAGTTTGCTATCTTTCTTCAAAAATCCGACAATCTGATATGTATAATTTCCTTTTCCAGGATATCCTCCTTTGATTTTTTCGTTTAATTTAAATATTTTCTGAGTATTCACGATACTGATCTGATGAATTTAACATTTTATATACTTTGTTTAAGATCTTTAGAGAATCTTTCTGTTTCAGAAAATCTTCATAACCTGAACCCTTTGTGTCATACTCATCTCTTACTTTCCATTCCCCCGGATAGACATTCTCTGTTTGTACTGCATTTGTATCATCTGAATTTCTATACAGATATATAAAAATACCTGACACACATAGAATGATCACAATCCACGGAATGATTGTCTTCGCTAATGCTTTCATTTTCCTTACCCCTTTCTGCATTAAAATTACCCTTATATTATAATTCCTGCAAAGCTTTGAGTAAGTATAACACTTTTATTTGATCCGTCAATATTTTGTATATATTCTTTGCACCTTTTTAACTCTATGCAACATCATATATTGATTTTCTACATAGATTGTAACTGATTTAATGCATGTTCCACTCTCTGAATTGCTTCTTCTACCTGATTTCGAGCCTTATTAATTCGATCCTGCACCATCCAGTCCACAGCAAATCCATCAAAGAAATAATCTGCAAAAGTTAAAAAATCACCCATATCCAAATTTAAATTACAAGCAATATTTACATCATTTAATTCCTTACTAAAATTACGAAGAGCCAATTTCGCCAGATCCATATTCCTCTTTGCCTGGTCCATCCTGGATTGTTTCATCATCGTAGTAAAAAATCCACCACCAAACATATCCACCAATCCCCAGTTCTTTGCACTATTTAGATTTTCTCTGGCCGTATGTAGATTATTCAATGCTCTCTGTCCTGCTTCAATCGCTTCTCTTTTTTCTTTTTCTACGTTATATTCCATAACTAACTCCTCCTACTCCACTTTATGAGTTTATTGCGGCTTTTGTATAAAGCCTTTGCATTGATAAACTAATTATAAAGTAATTTTTGATGAAAATATACTTTTATATTCGAGGAATAAGTGTGGTTATTTCATTGAATTTGGTTGAATACAGAGTCTTAATGTCATATGAGTGGGTAAGAATAAATATCTACAAAAATCATTAGCCAATACCGTACAATCTACACGACTACTTTCAAATTACCCCCAGTAATCCGTCTCATACTCAAGTCCAATATTCCCAGCCTTAAACACCGGATTCTCCCCATCTTTCTTCTGCTTCTCATAATCCACCAATGCCTTAAGTGCCGTATTCGACAAGATCAAGATCACAGGAATATTAATGAGTGCCATAACTCCCATCAACACATCGGAAATATTCCAAAGCATAGTTACTTCCATTCCAGCACCGATAAATACAACCAGTGCTGACACAATACGGAATCCTTTCATAAATGCCTTGGATGGCTCTCCTTTATGAATGTAGTTTAATAAGTTATCGCAATAAAAACAGTTTCCAAGAAGTGTTGTAAATGCAAATAATACCATTGCTACTGTGATAAAGAGCGGTCCAAAATTTCCTAAAGATTCATGGAGTGCTGCCTGTACCCATGGTGCTCCCTGCAGTTCTTTTGCTGGAGCGATTCCTGATGATAAGCACATCATGGCGGTTGCTGTACATAAAAGCAGTGTGTCAATAAATACAGATAACATCTGTACTAATCCCTGTTTGATCGGATGGCTTACCTGTGCAGATGCGGATGCATTTGGTGCTGATCCGATTCCGGCTTCGTTTGAGTATAGCCCTCTTCTGATCCCCTGCATCATTGCGGAACCTGCGAATGCTCCGAAAATTGCCTGAAAGTCAAATGCTTCACTGATGATCTTTGAAAATACAACTGGCAGATATGCATGGTTGATGATCATAACGATCACTGCGATCAGGATGTAGGCAACTCCCATGGCTGGAACCAGTGTGGATGTTACTTTTACGATTCTTGATCCACCACCTAATAAGCACCACCCTGTAATTAACGCAAGAATTCCTCCGATGATCCATGGAGTCCATTTTGCATCATAGAATGAAAATCCTGAAAATGTAGACTGCAGATTATAGGATGCAAGCATATTAAATCCAAATGCGTATGTTGTGATCATGGAAATGCAGAATACGATTGCCAATGGTCTGCAGTGAAGGGCTGCTTCGATGTAATATGCAGGTCCTCCGTAACATTCTCCGTCTTTTCCCTTTTTCTTATAAATCTGTGCTAAGGTACTTTCGATCAGTGCGGATGCACTTCCGATAATTGCGATCACCCACATCCAGAATACGGAGCCAAATCCTCCGATACAGATAGCTGATGATACTCCAATGATATTTCCTGTTCCTACTCGTGATGCGGTTGATACCATTAATGCCTGAAATGATGATACTCCATTTTCATCTTCCGGCTTTTCTACAACGGCTTTGCAGGCATCCTTAAATAATCTCATCTGTGGCAGTTTGGTACGGATCGTGAAATAGATTCCCGCTCCGATCAACAGTACTACTAACAGTTTGCTGTACATAAAAGTACTGATGCTGTCAATGATCATTCCTAACATAATTTTTCTCCTTTTCTATACAAAAATGGACAGTCCTTCTTAAAGGGACTGCCCATTCATTTTTAAAAATATGCGATTTTACTGTCTGCGTCGTTTTTGTATCTTATGATATAATCGCGATTTTCCGAATCCTGATAAATGATGAATATCCCGTTTTCCTGCCTCTTGTGGCAGAAAGGTCCGTTGAACCTTCTTAGTACAGTTTTGCACCTGCTGGAATATGATCATCTACCATCAGAAGATGAAGTTTTTCTTCTCCTTCTTCTTCATGAACTGCACTTAAAAGCATTCCACAGGAATCAATTCCCATCATTGCTCTTGGTGGCAGGTTTGTGATGGCGATCAGTGTCTTTCCGACTAATTCTTCTGGTTCATAGTAAGCATGAATTCCACTTAAGATTGTACGGTCCTCTCCTGTTCCATCATCTAACGTAAACTGTAATAATTTTTTAGATTTTTTCACTGCTTCGCAGGCTTTTACTTTGACTGCTCTGAAGTCAGATTTGCTGAATGTTTCGAAATCTACTTCTTCTTTGAATAATGGTTCGATCTCTACTTTAGAGAAATCGATCACTTCTTTTACAGCTTCAGGAGCTTTCGCTGCTGGTTTAGACGCTTTCTTTTCTGTTCCCAGAGATTTCATTGTCGGGAATAATAAGACGTCTCTGATCGCTGTAGAGTTTGTTAATAACATAACCATTCTGTCGATACCGAATCCGATACCACCTGTTGGAGGCATACCAATCTCTAATGCATTTAAGAAGTCTTCATCTGTTGTGTTGGCTTCTTCATCACCCTGTGCGAGAAGTTCTTCCTGAGCTTTGAAACGTTCTCTCTGATCGATTGGGTCATTTAACTCAGAGTATGCATTTGCCATCTCCCATCCATTCATGAAGAACTCGAAACGTTCTACATAATCTGGATCTTCTGGTTTTCTCTTTGTTAATGGAGAGATTTCTACTGGGTGATCCATAACGAATGTTGGCTGGATCAGTTTGTCTTCTACGAATTCTTCAAAGAATAAGTTTAAGATATCTCCACGTTTGTGGCGTTCTTCATATTCTACATGGTGTTCTTCGGCAGCTGCTCTTGCTTCCTCTAAAGTCTTGATCTCTTTAAAGTCTACTCCAGAGTATTTCTTAACTGCGTCTACCATTGTGATTCTCTCAAATGGTTTACCAAGGTCGATCTCAAAATCTTTGTACTGAATCTTTGTTCCACCGCATACTTCCTGTGCAAGGTAACGGTATAAGTTCTCAGTCAGATCCATCATTCCGTGATAGTCTGTGTATGCCTGATATAATTCCATTAATGTAAACTCTGGGTTATGACGTGTGTCAACACCTTCGTTACGGAATACACGTCCGATCTCGTAAACTTTCTCAAGTCCACCAACGATCAGTCTCTTTAAGTATAACTCAAGAGAAATTCTTAATTTCACGTCTTCACTTAATGCGTTGTAGTGAGTTTCAAATGGTCTTGCTGCTGCTCCACCTGCGTTTGATACTAACATTGGAGTTTCAACTTCCATGAATCCCTGTCCATCTAAGTAAGAACGGATCTTGCTGATGATCTTAGAACGTTTGATGAATACTTCTTTGGATTCTTCGTTCATGATCAGATCAACATATCTCTGACGATATCTTGTGTCTGTATCTGTTAATCCGTGGAATTTCTCTGGAAGTGGTTTTAAACTCTTAGATAATAAAATCACTTCTTCTGCATGGATAGATTTCTCTCCTGTCTTTGTAGCAAAGACTTTACCTTTGATACCTACGATATCTCCGATATCCATCTTCTTGAAATCCTGATAAGATTCTACACCGATCTCATCTCTTGCTACATATGCCTGAATTCCACCCTGAAGGTCCTGTACGTTACAGAAAGATGCTTTACCCATCACACGTTTGAACATTAAACGTCCTGCAACTGCTACTTCTTTTCCTTCTAATTCTTCAAAATTATCTTTGATTTCTTTTGAATGATGTGTTACATCATATTTCATGATCTCGAACGGATTCTTGCCAGCTGCCTGTAAGTCAGCCAGTTTCTGTCTTCTAACTTTGATCAGTTCGTTTGTATCTTTATTCTGCTGTGCCACTTTTCTTACTTCCTCTTACTTTCTCTGTACATCAATGACTCTGAAGTCGTTTACCTGATTGATTCCTTCTACGGATACAACATCCCCGATCTTCTTTCCAAGTAAAGCTCTACCGATTGGTGCTTCGTTGGAAATCTTGTTCTGAAGGATATCTGCTTCTGTAGAACCTACGATATGGTATGTTACTTCTTTTCCAAGAGTGATATCTTCTAATAATACGTGACATCCAAGGCTTATTACACCTTTTTCGAATTTCTCATCGATAACAACAGCGTTCTTTAAGATCTGTTCGATCTCTTCGATACGTGCTTCCATATCACGCTGTTCGTCTTTGGCTGCATCATATTCCGCGTTCTCTGATAAGTCACCCTGTTCTCTTGCTTCTTTGATCTTCTGAGCGATCTCTTTACGTCTTACGACTTTTAATTCCTGTAATTCATCTTCTAATGCTTTTAAACCGTCTGGGGTTAATATATTCTTCTTTGCCTCTGCCATAACACTATTCCTTTCGTTCTAAATGTTAACTGATTAATTATAGCTTACCTAAGTTTCTTTTGTCAATTGCTAATCCGTCTAATGATTGGCTTTGAGATAAGTTTGCAGTAATTCTTCTAAATCTTCGTATGTCTCTGTATGATTTACCTTCTCACGAAGTTTTGCTGCCCCTGGAAAACCAAATGTATACCATGCAACATGTTTTCGCATCTCACGGACTCCGATGTATTCTCCTTTAAAGTCGATCATCATCTGTCCATGTCTTAACATCATAGCCACAACTTCTTCTAAAGATGGACGAGCAAGTTCTTCTCCTGTCTCAAAGAAATGTAAGATCTCTTTGAAGATCCATGGATTTCCCTTGGCTCTTCTTCCGATCATAAATCCGTCACAGCCTGTCTCTTCCTGCATTCTTAATACATCCTTGGCACATGTGATGTCACCATTTCCAATGACTGGGATATCAACAGCTTCTTTTACCTTCTGGATGATCGACCAGTCTGCCGTTCCTGAATAATACTGTTCTCTTGTTCTTCCATGAACTGCAACAGCTGCTGCTCCATTCTCCTGTGCAACCTGTGCCATCTCTGGTGCGTTAACCAGATCATCGTTAAATCCTTTTCGGATCTTCACTGTAACCGGGATATCAACGGCATCAACAACTGCTTTGATCACTTTTCCTGCTAATTCCGGATTCTTCATCAAGGCTGATCCATCACCGTTGTTCACGATCTTTGGAACCGGACAGCCCATGTTGATGTCGATCATCTGAAATCTTCCATCATTTACTTTCGCTGCCATCTGTCCCATGATCTCTGGATCTGATCCAAAGATCTGGATCGCTACTGGCATTTCTTTCGGATCGGTTGCCATCAGCGGCTCGGATTTGCGGTTTCCATAGTATAATCCTTTGGCACTTACCATCTCGGTACACATCATTCCTGCGCCCTGTTCCTTACATAACAGACGGTATGGAAGATCAGTCACTCCTGCCATCGGTGCAAGTGCTAATGGATGTTTGATTGTAATATCTCCAATAACTAAAGGTTTTAATTTATTGTTTCTCATAAATGATCTGTAATCCCTTCAATGTTAATGTCGAATCGTAGTAATCGATTTCATCGACTGTCTGCGCGATCATCTTTCCAAGACCTCCGGTTGCGATAACTTTCATGTTATCAAAACCTGTTTCTTCTTTCATCTTTTGTACCATATATTTTGTCTCACCGACAACTCCATAATACAATCCTGCCTGCATACTGTCGATCGTACTATTTGCAAGGATCGTCTTAGGTTTTATGATCTCGATCTCTGGAAGTCGTGCAGCGTCTCTGTATAATACATTCGCTGAAGTACGAATTCCTGGTGCGATCACTCCTGCTAAGAATACACCATTTTCTGTGACAACATCGTATGTTGTTGCCGTTCCATAATCAATGACTAATGCCGGTCCGCCGTAAATCTCATATCCTGCGACGAGATCCACGATTCTGTCTGCACCGACTTCTCTTGGATTAAATCTTCCAAGATTGATCCCTGTCTTGATTCCAGGTCCTACGATAATTGGTTTTACATCAAAATATTTGATCAGACCACTTGTCAGTGAATGCATGATGTTTGGCACGACTGATCCGATGATCGCTGCTTTCACTTCATGCTCATCTAAACCTTTTTCTTTTAATAAATTTGAAATCAGAATTCCGAATTCGTCGGATGTTCTTGGTAACTTTGTTGTAATACGAAATACTTCTATAATCTCTTTTCTTTTGAAAACACCGATCGTTATGTTTGTATTTCCAACATCGAGTGCTAATAACATAATTTATACCTCATCTTCCCCCAAAAGGAATATTCTATAATATAGTTCCAAGGACTCCCAGAAATCCTGTTTTTCCTGTCTTAGTTTCTTGATCATCAGTTCACTTCCGATCTCATCATAAAAGAAATCATTCTCTTCCACATGTGTGACAAAATTCAATTTGCCATCTTCATCGAACTCTAATGTCAAGACTCCGCCGACTTCTGCTGTAAATAATACACATGCAATCTGCAGTTCCTGTTTGATCTGTTCTGGTAATCCGTTAAAATCCGGATTCAGATAATATTTCTTCTCATAGGCATTGGAACCGCATAATGTAACTTTATCCTGATACATGTTTTTATGTTTCTCCTTGTCTCTTGTTATATATATCTTAAGATATTATACATATCCTAAGATACCTCGTACTGATACCTCACCGGATGAAATCTCTGTAATATTCCCATCTTCATCCTCTGCCAGTAACTCTCCGCGATGATTGATCCCTTTTGATAAAAATGTTTCCTCTTTGGATCCGCGGATCACACGGATCTTCTGTCCTGTATGTACAAGAAGTTTGTTGTATTCATCCTGTAACATACTGAGATCTTCTGTCTTTAAGAATATCTCGTAATATTTTTCAAAGCATTCTAATACTTTTGCCGCCAGTGGTGCTCTCTTGATCTTTCTGCCTCCCTCGATCTGAAGTGATGTCGCTTTGTCACTCAAATCTTCTGGAAATTCTTCAATATTTACATTGATGCCAAGTCCTACCACAATGTAATTGATCTCATCCATCTGAAGACTCATCTCTGTTAAGATTCCACAGATCTTCTTGCCATTTACAATGATGTCATTCGGCCATTTGATCTTGGCATGAATTCCTGTTGTCTCACATATTGCTTCATTGACCGCTAGTGCTGTCACTAATGTAAGCATGGATGAATTCTGTGCTTCGATCTGTGGATTTAAAAGAAAACTCATTGCAATCGCTGAACCAGCCTTAGCCATCCAGCTTCGCCCTCTTCTTCCTTTTCCCATCGTCTGTTCTTCTGTAATTGCAACAGCACCATGTTCTGCACCTGCTTCTGCCAGACGACGGATCTCAAGGTTTGTGGAATCCATTGTCTCATAACAATGAAGATCTTTTCCAAGCCATTTGGTATGAAGACAGGATGATACCTCTTCTTTTGTTAAGAGATCTGGCTCCATGACCAGTTTATATCCCTTGTTGGTCACAGAATCAATTTCATATCCTTCTACTCTTAATGCTTTGATATGCTTCCAGACAGCTGTTCTTGAAACTCCCAACCGCTCACAAAGCTGCTGTCCGGATACATAATCACCTGTATTCTTTAATTCTTTCAGAATCTTACTTTTCATTGAATATTTTTATCTCCTAATATTCTCCTAAAGTTGCTACCATAACAGCTTTAATTGTATGCATACGGTTTTCTGCTTCATCAAAGATCACATCTGCAAAATGTTCGAAGACATCTTCTGTGATCTCATGTCCCTTAACTGCTGGAAGACAGTGCATAACAACTGTGGAATCTTTTCCTGTCATCTCTAACATCTCTTTATTTACCTGATATGGTCTTAATAAAGCGATTCTCTCTGCTGCCTTGTCTTCTTCACCCATAGATGCCCATACATCTGTGTAAATGCAGTCTGCACCTTCTACCGCTTCTTTCACATCTTCTGTAAAACGGATCTTAGCTCCAGATTCTTTTGCATATTCTTCACACTGTTTTACCAGTTCTTCATTTGGCCATAAGCTCTTTGGTGCTAAGCATGTGAAGTTTAATCCCATCTTGCTGCATCCGATCATTAAAGAGTTGCTCATGTTGTTTCTTCCGTCTCCGGCGAAGACAAAGTTTAATCCTTTGATCTCACCAAACTGTTCTCTTAATGTTAAGAAGTCAGCTAAAATCTGTGTTGGATGGTAATCATCTGTTAAACCATTCCATACTGGAACTCCGCTGTATTTTGCTAATTTCTCTACATTCTCATGTAAGAATCCACGGAATTCGATTCCGTCAAACATTCTTCCAAGAACTCTTGCTGTATCTTCTACAGATTCTTTGTGACCTAACTGAATATCATCTTTTCCTAAATATTCTGGGTGTGCACCTTCATCGACACATCCGATCGTAAATGAACATCTTGTTCTTGTACTTGGTTTTTCAAATAAAAGGGCGATATTTTTTCCTTTTAAGCTGTTTCCTGTGATTCCTTTTTTCTTATCTGCTTTTAATTTTGCTGCTAAATCTAAAAAATAACCAATTTCTTCTGGTGTAAAGTCTTTTAATGTTAAGAAACTTCTTCCCTTTAAGCTTGTCTTTGCGTCCATCTTTTGTTCCTCCATTTTGTTGTATCGTGGATGTCTCTGCCCCTTCATCTATGGCAGGCATCATATAGTTGTTATTATATAGGAATGTATCTTTGAAAACAACCCGAAACCGCTATATTTCAAGGATTTCCTTGCATTTTTTGGCGACCATTTCACCAAGTTTTCTGTGACTTTCTCTTGTCAGGTGGCAGGCATCGATCTCGGATGGTTTGGCATACTTTGCTGCATCCAGAAATTTGATGTTATGAAACTTCGCCCATTCCTCATAAATTGGTGCAAGTCTCTTTGAATAACTGATCCCTCTTTCAAATCCCATTTCTTCTCCACTTGGAATGTCTACAAGATTATCTCCAAGGTGTGGCGGCGACATTAAAAGAATCTTTGCAGACTGTCCATCCTGCCTTTTCTGCGGTGTGATCGATTTGATCATCTTGATCAGGCGGTCGATTCCTTTTCCGATGTCTGTCGGTGTTGCCTGAAAACGGATCTTAAGGTCGTTGGTTCCAAGCATCAAAACTACCAGATCGATCGGTCCATGGCTGTGTAAACATGGGTCTAAATATGTTGCACCATTTCTTCCAGGTCTTAGTTCATCTTCAAAACTGGTTGTTCTGCCATTTAACCCTTCTGGGATCACGATCGCAGAATCTTTCAGCTCCTTTTGCAAAATGGTTGTCCATCGTTCTTCATACTCATAACGGAAGCCATTTTCCGGATTATATCCGTATGTGTTGGAATCTCCATAACAAACGATTGTTTTCATCTTCTTACCTCCTGTCAATGTCAGACGTGGCAAAAGCCGGAACACGTCTTTTGTGCTCCGGCATACCGCCAAGGGTTGTCATATTCCTATAAATTACAGCTGACCTTACTGTTCTTTTACAGTTTCCTGTACCTGTTCTTCGATCAGATCTGTAATATTTTTCTCATCGTCTTTTGCAACTTCTGTGATAGATTTTACAAGACCTGCCATTCCCTGAATCTCGGATGGGATAATGATCTTTGTGGCTTTTCCGTCAGCTGCTTTGGCAAATGCTTCTAAGCTCTTTAACTGGATGACTGCATCGTCAGCTTTGGCTGCCTTGATAGATTCAATACCCTGTGCATTCGCTTTCTGGATCGCACGGATCGCTTCTGCCTGACCTTCTGCTTCACGGATCGTTGCTTCTTTCTTCGCTTCCGCACGAAGGATTGCTGCTTCTTTATCACCCTCTGCCTGAAGGACCATAGATTCTTTCTGTCCTTCTGCACGTAAGATTGCAGATTTCTTCTCACCTTCTGCGATCAGGATTGCTTCTCTTCGTTCACGTTCGGCTTTCATCTGTTTCTCCATGGCATCCTGAATGGCTGCTGGTGGAATGATGTTCTTAAGTTCGACACGGTTTACTTTGATTCCCCATGGGTCTGTTGCAACGTCAAGTGTTGCTCTCATCTGTGTGTTAATCGTCTCTCTGGAAGTTAATGTCTCATCTAATTCCAGATCACCGATAACATTTCGAAGAGTTGTTGCTGTCAGGTTTTCGATCGCCATGATCGGATTCTCTACACCATAGCTGTATAGTTTTGGATCTGTGATCTGAAAATATACAACAGTATCGATCTGCATTGTAACGTTATCTTTTGTGATAACTGGCTGTGGTGGGAAATCCACTACCTGCTCTTTTAAGTTAACTTTTCTTGCGACACGGTCAATGAATGGAACTTTGACATGAAGTCCTACAGACCATGTTCCCTGATAAGCTCCTAATCGTTCCACAACATAGGCATGTGCCTGTGGCACGATGCGTACTGTCGATGAAATGATCATCGCGATCAATACTACAACAATAATAAATAAAATAATTGACATATTCCTATACCTCTCTTTCTACAATCAGTTTCACACCCTGAATCTCTTTGACAACAACCTCGCATCCTGCTGGAATGATTTCTCCAGCTTCTGCACTTCTTGCTGTCCAATCCTGGCCATTTAACTGAACATGTCCTTTACTTTCCATGTTATTGATAGTTTCTTTTACAAGTGCTGTCTGCCCGATCAGCGCATCGGTATTCGTCTTTTGTACACGATTGTTTAAATATCTTTTTGCAACTGGTCTTGTCAATGCAAACAATAAACATGTTACAACAATAAATAATAACATCTGTACAAGAAACGGTGCTCCAAATAATGCTGCGATTGCTGCAACAATTGCACCACCTGCAAACCAGATACTTGTAAGTCCTAATGTCAGGATCTCAACAAGTAAAAATACGGCTGATGCGATCAGCCAATAAACTGCATACATCTAATCCACCCCCTGTCGCTGGCGTCTTGCCTCATAAACCAAAAGGCCAGATGCCATAGCTGCATTTAATGATTCTACCTTGCCGCACATCGGAATCTTGATCTTCTTCTGTGCTTTGTCTGTCAGTTCATCTGTTAATCCATTTCCTTCATTGCCTATCAAAAATGCGGTTCCTGATGTATACGATTCTCTCGTATAGTCTGTGCCATTTAGATGGGCTGCATACGTTGTGATCTTCCTGTCTTTCATCATCTGTGTAACTTCAAAAAGATCATCTACATAGACAAATGGAATCCTGAAGATCGATCCCATTGTAGAGCGTGTTACTTTTGGATTATAAATATCTACTGTTTCACGACTCATAATGATTCCATTGATTCCAGCTCCCTCTCCCGTACGAAGGATCGTACCAAGATTCCCCGGGTCTTGCAGATTCTCAAGAACCAGCAATAGTGGATTGTCCTGCTGCAGCAGATCTTCAAGCGAATATTCGAGCATTCGGACAAGAGCTAACACTCCCTGAGGTGTCATCGTGTCTGAAATCTCTTTCATTACCTGATCTGAAACCAGCTCGACTTCCATTCCTTCAAAAACAGCCTGATGTTCCTTATAAAAATCTTCTGACGCATATACTTTGTATAGATATTGTTCTGGAATCTCTGTAAACATACGGATTCCTTCCACAATAAATAACTGCTGTTTTCTTCGTTCTCTTGCATTCTTCTTTAATTTCATGATCTGCTTGATCTGTTTATTCTGAATGGTTGTGATCATTTCTCTATACACCTCCCATCTATTTTCTTAATCTTACCAGATCTCTTTTCTTACCGATCAGTACAAGATTATCCTGTTCATTGATCGGCTGTGTTGGATCTGGTGCCCCGTCAACGCCCGTATTTCCTTCAATTGCAATAACATTGACATTATATTTTCCACGGAAATTAATATCTGCTAATGATTTGTTGATCCATTGTTTTCTTGCTGGCACTTTCACGATGCTTGTATCTGCTGAAAGATCAAACAGATCTGTCATGCTTCCACCAAGAAGATTATTGGCGATCCTTGCACCCATCTCTTCTTCTGGATAGACAACTTCATCTGCTCCTACCCGCTTTAAAATCTCTCCTTTTAAAGCCCCATCTGCCTTTGCCAGAACATATGGAACCCCGATCTCTTTTACGATCATCAGTGCCATAACACTGGCATCAAGATGTTCTGCCGTTGCGATCACAACAGCATCCATTCCTTCCAGTCCGATGTTATTCATCATATCTTTGTCTGCTACGTCCACACAAACTGCACAAGTCACTTCATCTGCAATCTCTCTGACAAGATCTTCATTCTTATCGACTGCCAGCACTTCTGCTCCACCCTGGGTCAATGCTCTTGCCACACTGCTTCCAAACTTCCCAAGTCCTAAAACTGCAACTGATTTCTTCATTCTATTCCTCCGCTGCGTCATAATATTCTATCTATAAGATCAGATCCTGTTCCGGATACACGACCTTCTTTTTCTTATTCTTCTGTGAAAAACCGATTGCCATGGAGATCGGTCCCACGCGTCCAAGATACATGGTAATGATGATAATCACTTTCCCTGCAATTGTCAAATTTGGTGTCAGACCTTTGGTAAGTCCAACGGTTGCAAGTGCAGAAACACATTCATAACAAGACTCTATAAAGCTTCCATGATCAAAGACTAATAACAATAATACAGATGTCATCAAAACGATCAGATTGATCACAATGATCGCAAGTGCTTTCGATACCAGACCGTTTGGCACTCTTCTCTTAAACAGACTGATGGATTCCTCCTGTTTTGCAACAGATACCACACAAAATACTAGAATTGCAAATGTTACTGTCTTAACACCACCTGCGGTACCTGCCGGTGATCCTCCTATGATCATCATAAACATGGATACAAGAGCAGATGCATCTGTCAATGCTCCTTGTGCTACTGTCTCAAATCCAGCGGTACGTGTTGTCACTGACTGAAACAGTGATGCCATAATTTTGCCTGGCAGAGAAAGATCTTTCATTGTGGCTGGATTATTATATTCAAACAGGAAGATTAAGATTGTTCCAAACATAATCAGAAAAAATGAAACCGATAAAACGATCTTTGTCTGGAATCTTAATTGCTTGATCACTCTTTTTACTGGAATTTTGTCTTTTAATATCTTTTTTAAACTTTGCCACAGATCTTTCCATACGATAAAACCAAGCCCTCCCAAAATGATCAATGCCATCGTTGTAAAATTCATCACTGGATTTGTCACATAGCTTCTTAAACTGTCTTCTCTTACAATATCCATTCCTGCATTGCAAAATGCTGATACTGAATTAAATACTGCTGCCCAGATTCCATAACCCCATCCAAATTCCGGTACAAACTGTGTTGCATAAAAAACTGCTCCCATACCTTCTATGATCGTTGTTCCAAGCAGGATTTTCTTCACCAGCGAGACAAGCCCTGTCATGGTATTAAGTCCCAGGGATTCCTGAATCAGAATCCGATTGCCAAGTGTAATTCTTCTTCCAATCACAAAAAACATCCCTGTCGTAATCGTTACAACTCCTAGTCCCCCGATCTGTACGAGAACCAGAATCACAGCCTGTCCGAAAATACTCCAGTGTGTCATCGTTGTTTCAACGATCAGACCCGTAACGCAAACCGATGTTGTTGCCGTAAATAAAGAGTCAATATATGGCGTTGCATGGCCATTTGCTGCTGCAATTGGCAGTGACAAAAGGATCGAACCTACAAATATGGTAATTAAAAATCCAAGTAATATGACCTGTACCGGCCTCAACTCTTTCATAAATCAATACTCCTATCATCCTTATATTAAGATAATTTCCAAAGAAATCTCAAAATATTTATAGAGAAAAAATAGAGCAATCCTAGATAAACAAGGATTGCTCTAAGATTAAGTTCTATTTATTTTCCTAATAAATGTGCGATCTGAAGCTGATAATCATCGATATCTTTTGTCATTGCAAGTCCTTCTTCAATGTCCATATCCATGAATCTTCCGTTCTGGTATCCAACGACACGGTTTGTCTTTCCTGCACATAATAAGTCTACTGCGTAAGCACCCATCATAGAAGCGTATACACGGTCTTTTGCTGTTGGGCTTCCACCACGCTGCATATGTCCAAGGATTGTAGCACGTGTTTCAATACCTGTTGCAGATTCGATTCTCTTCGCCATGCTGTAAGAATGTCCAACACCCTCGGCATTGATTACCATATGATGTGTTTTACCTTTTGCTCTGTTACGAAGTAAATGTTCGATGATCTGCTGTTCTACCTTAGGAAGGTTTCCATCAAAGCTTTCTGGGATCAGGATATCTTCTGCTCCTGTTGCCATACCACACCATAATGCGATATATCCAGCTCCACGTCCCATAACCTCTACGATACTACATCTTTCATGAGATGTTGATGTATCACGGATCTTATCAATTGCTTCCATAGCTGTGTTAACAGCTGTATCGAATCCAATCGTATATTCTGTACAAGCGATATCTAAGTCGATTGTTCCTGGAACACCGATCGTGTTGATTCCAAGTGCGGCTAATTTTCTAGCTCCCTGGAAAGAACCGTCTCCACCGATAACTACCAGTCCTTCGATTCCGTGTGCTTTACAGATTTCAGCTCCACGTTTCTGTCCTTCTTCTGTCTTAAATTCTTCACATCTTGCTGTGAAAAGGATTGTACCTCCACGGAAAATAGTATCCGCTGTTTCTTTTGGTGTTAAGTCGATGATGTCTTCGTTTAATAATCCGTTATAACCTTTACGGATTCCCTTAACATTTAATCCTCTTTCTTTACCGATTCTGGCTACAGCACGTACTGCTGCGTTCATAGCAGGTGCGTCTCCACCACTTGTTAAAACTCCAATTGTTTTAATTTTTGGTTTTCCCATTTGCAATATCCTCCAATTATTAATCCATACAATTCTTAACTTGGCTTTTATTCTAATGCATTTAAAGAAATTTTTCAATAGTCTTTGTTATATTCCTAACGATCTGATGCGAATATTTTCTTTACCATAGCGTTTTTCAAGATCAAAAATGAGATTCTCGTCGTCTGAAATCATAAAACTGCTTCCAAGGCGATTGACTGCGCGTTCTGCCTTACAGTATATAACGACTGGGTTTTTCCCTGGATATGATGTTAAAATTGCTTTCAGATCATTCTCATCTGCAAAAAATGCTTCTTTATCTGCAAATTGTACCCATAATTCCTGTCTTTGATCATCAAAACTTATGATCTGGTTACAGATCATTTTGCTTTCTTCCTCTGAAATCTGTGCTGTTCCTTTAATAAATACTTTCGCATCTTCTCTTAAAAGAGACTGGTATGCCGCATACTGTCTTGGGAATACAACAACTTCCACCGTTCCTCGTAAATCTTCCAGCGTGATAAATGCCATATTCTGATTCTTCTTCGTCAGTTTTACACTCATCTCGCTGATCAGTCCGCCAATGATACAGCTTTCCTGATCGTGAATTTTTGTTTTTCCTGTCTCTTCATCGATCACAAAATCAGATGTATGTGCTGTAACACTTCTTTCCAGACGATCCATATCATCTTCCAATGGATGACCACTGACATAGATTCCAAGAACTTCTTTTTCCATCGCAAGTTTCTGTTCTTTTTCGTATTCCCCAACATCCGGGTAAGTGATCTTAAAGGACTGCTGGTCTTCTTCTCCCAGAAGATCCATCAGACTCATCTGTCCTGCAATCTCATTTTTGCGTTCCTTCTGAATACTGTCAATGACACTGGCATAAACGATCATCTGCTGCTTTCTTGTGACACCAAAACAATCAAGTGCTCCAGATTTGATCAGATTCTCCACCGTTCTCTTATTGATTTCTTTGCTTGAAAGACGTTCTACAAGATCTTTGAAATCTCTGTATAAACCGTTTGCTTTTCGTTCTTTGATGATTGCCTCGATCACCGGCTTTCCAAGACTTTTGATCGCTGTCAGTCCATATCGAATATTACCGCCGTCAACTGAGAATGCCCCTTCTCCGTAGTTAATATCCGGCGGAAGAATCTTGATTCCAAGTTTCTTGCATGCATAGCTGTACTCTGAGATCTTATTTGTATTTCCAAGAACAGATGTCAACAGTGCTGCCATAAATTCTACCGGATAATGACATCTTAAATATGCTGTACGATAGGCAACCACTGCATAAGCAGCTGCGTGGGATTTGTTAAATGCATATTTTGCAAAGTCTAACATCTCATCCCAGATCTGGTTGGCTGTCTTCTCGTCGATTCCATTATTGATACATCCTGGAATTCCTTCTTCTTCATTTCCATAAACAAAGTTCTGGCGTTCCTTGATCATGACATCGCCTTTTTTCTTGGACATGGCACGACGCACAAGGTCACTTCGTCCAAGGGTATACCCGGCAAGTTTCATAACGATCTGCATAACCTGTTCCTGATAAACGATACATCCATAAGTTGGTTCTAGAATTTCTTCCATCTGTTCGCATTCATAATGGATACTTTCCTGATGGTTTTTTCCTTCGATATATCTTGGAATAAAGTCCATTGGTCCCGGACGATACAGAGAAATTCCGGCGATAATATCTTCCATATTGGCTGGTTTCAATTCTTTCATAAATGACTTCATTCCTGAACTTTCCAGCTGGAACACACCTTCTGTATGACCATTTCCGATCATCTCATAAACTTCTTTATCTGTTGGATCGATTTTTGTGATATCAAAATCTGGTACTTTTCTACGCACCATTTTCTCTGCATCCTGAATCACTGTCAATGTACGCAAGCCTAAGAAGTCCATCTTTAACAGTCCAAGTTCTTCGATCGTTGTCATCGTAAACTGGGTAACCGCTGCATTATCTGCACCTGTTGCCAATGGTACATATTCGTCGATCGCTGTCTTACCGATCACGACCCCTGCTGCATGCATGGAAGCATGTCTTGGAAGTCCTTCCAGCCTCTTTGACATATCGATCAGATAATGTGTTTCCTCATCCTGATTATAAGCATTTTTCAGATCCTTGCTGATCTTTAATGCTTTATCAATGGTAATATTTAATTCATTTGGCACCATCTTGGAAATGCCGTCTACTTTCGCATATGGGATATCCAGAACTCTTCCAACATCACGGATGACGGCTCTTGCAGCCATTGTTCCGAACGTAATGATCTGAACAACCTGGTCTTTTCCGTATTTCCTTACAACATAATCAATCACTTCCTGTCTTCTCTCATAACAGAAATCCACGTCGATATCGGGCATGGATACACGTTCTGGATTCAGGAAACGTTCGAACAGAAGCTGATACCGGATTGGATCGATGTCCGTGATCTCAAGACAGTAAGAGACAATACTTCCGGCAGCAGAACCACGTCCCGGTCCAACTGCAATGCCGTGTTCTTTTGCATAATGGATAAAGTCCCATACGATCAGGAAATAATCGACATATCCCATATTTTCGATCGTCTTTAATTCATAATTTAATCGTTCTCTCAATTCATCTGTAACTTCTGGATAACGGCGTTCTAATCCTTCCTGACATAAATGATTCAGATAAGTAACTGCTGTATACCCTTCCGGCACATCGTATTCAGGCACTTTCTGTTCTCCAAATACGATTTCTACATTGCAGCGTTCTGCAATCTTGCCTGTATTCTCGATTGCTTCTCTCGCATATGGAAACAGTCTTTGCATCTCTTCTGGCGATTTCAAATAGTACTGCCCGCCTTCATAACGCATGCGGTCTTCATCTTGTACTTTCTTTCCTGTCTGGATACAAAGCAGGATATCGTGTGCCTCCGCATCTTCCTTAAATGTATAATGAATATCGTTGGTGGCAACGAGGTCGATCCCTGTCTCTTTTGACATCTTAAGAAGTGCCGTATTCACTTTTGTCTGATCTGGAATTCCATGATCCTGTAATTCTAAGAAAAAGTTATCTTTTCCAAAAAGATCCTGTAATTTCAGTGCTGTGTCTTTCGCTTTTTCATAGTTGTTTTCACGGATATATGTTGCAACTTCTCCTGCAAGACACGCACTCAATGCGATCAGACCTTCGCTGTATTTTTCCAAAACTTCATAATCGACTCGAGGTTTATAGTAAAATCCCTCAGTAAATCCTCTGGAAACAATCTTCATCAGATTATGATAACCTGTATCATTTTTGGCAAGAAGCACCAGATGATAATATCTCTTGTCTCCCTGACTTGCTTCTTTATCAAATCTGGAACCAGTCGTTACATAAATCTCGCAGCCGATGATCGGTTTGATTCCTTCTGCTTTTGCTGCCCTGTAAAAATCAATCACGCCGTACATGGCCCCGTGATCTGTAATCGCAATGCTGTCCATTCCAAGTTCTTTTGCCTGATGGACAAGCTCTTTGATCTTACTGGAACCATCTAACAGACTGTATTCTGTATGGACATGTAAATGTGTAAAACTCATGAAACCTCTTTTCTATTATCTCTTATATCCATAAGTTTGTTTCATACATCTTATGAACATTTTATGTTTTTTTATTTTCTGGCTATCATTTTATCATACAAACATCATTTTGTGCTATAATCTGTAGGTAACAGCATAATTTTTTTGAAAATCTTTATATTATTTTATAACAAATCATTATGCTGAAATATAACAGTGAAAGAAACGAGGTTTTCTATGGAAAATATAACAATTCAGGATATTTTAGAAGCAACTGGTGGAACACTTTTATGTGGGGATCCTTCTATGAAGATTGATCATCTCAGCACAAATTCTATGGAAGTTGGTCCAAACACTTTATTTGTTCCGATCATTGGAGAACGTGTTGACGCGCATATCTTTATTCCCAATGCAGCAAAAGAAGGTGCTGCATGCTTAACTCAGGAACATAATAAAGCAGCTGGTGATACTCCTTATATTAAAGTAGATGATACTTTAACAGCAATGCAGCAGATTGCTTCTTACTACCGCAATAAAATGTCACTTCCTATCATTGGAGTCACCGGAAGTGTCGGAAAAACAACAACTCGCGAGATGATCGCCCATGTTCTAAAAGGAAAATATAAAGTTTTTGAAACAATCGGCAACCAGAACAGTCAGGTTGGTGTTCCTTTGACTTTAGACCATCTGACATCTGAAGATGAAATTGGTGTTCTTGAGATGGGAATGAGTGAAAAAGGACAGATCACAACCCTTGGCAATATCATTCATCCGAATGTTGGTGTTGTCACAAATGTTGGTGTTTCCCATATTGAAATGATGGGTTCCAGAGACAATATCTGTATTGAAAAATTAGATATCCAGAACGGACTTCCTGAAGATGGTGTTCTATTCTTAAACGGAGATAATGATATGATCCGCAAGCATATTGACTATGTTAAAAAACCTTATGAATTCTATGGTTTTGCAGATGATTGTACATATCGTGCAGAAAAGATCCGTGAAAAAGGTGGACAGACTTTATTTGAATTCCATTACGGTGATATGAAAGAAAATATCACATTAAATGTTCTTGGTAAACATAACGTATCCAACGCTCTGGCTGCAATTGCGATCGGACTTCGCTATGATGTTCCTATGGATGCGATCAAGGCACAATTATCCACATTTTCTGGTCAGAGACAGAATATTGTCCACGTAAACGACTATACTCTGATCGATGATGCATATAACGCAAGCCCTGATTCCATGAAAGCAAGCTTAAGTATTTTATCTGATTTTAAGACAAGAGGACGTAAGATCGCTGTCTTATCTGATATGCTGGAACTTGGACCGGATTCGCCAGAATATCACAAAGAAGTTGGACGTTTTATTGCCTCAACGAAAGTAACTGATCTCTTTATCACTGGGGAACTTTCCAAGAATTATATTGAGGAAGCATGGAAAGAAAATCCTGCCCTTCACACACGTGCTTTTTCTTCTAATGGAGAGTTGATTTCTTACCTTGAAACATACCTTAAGAAGAACGATGTCGTGCTGATCAAAGGATCTAATGGTATGAATCTTAAAGAGGTAAGTAAAGCTTTGATGGCATAATTGTACAAAAAATAGAACACTATTTTTTGTTGACAATCCTTTTTTGCAGGTCTATTATAAGTGCAACGAAATACAGAATGCAATGCGATGAGCAGGACACATTGATATTTGAATTCTTTTCAAGAGAGTTGCCGGAGGCTGCGAGGCAATAAAGATCTTATACCAGTATCCCCTGCGAGCAGTCAGCCGAACGTGAATTTTCATTAGTAAGTGCGACCGGAATCCTTCCGTTATCAAGGAGCACATTTAATGATGTGGCTAAGGGATTACGATTTGAGTAATAAAAAGAAGTGGTACCGCGGAGAATATTCGTCTTCTGGAATGTTGATAAAGCATTTCAGGAGACTTTTTTGTTTTTCTGATAAATTTTATTATAAACGACCATAACCCCATGGATACACATCCTGTAGTTTATTTTTTTACTAGTTTTTATTGTATCCTGTGTTTTGAATACACTATACTTTATTATAAAATTTTTAAGAGGAGTGATTAAGAATGAATAGCTTAACAATCGTAGCAATCGCAATCGTCGTATTAGTTGCTGGTTATGCTCTATACGGACGTTGGCTCGCTAAAACTTGGGGAATCGATCCAAAAGCGAAAACCCCAGCTTACACACATGAGGATGGTGAAGATTACATCCCAACACCAAAAGCTGTTGTATTTTCCCATCAGTTTTCATCCATCGCAGGTGCAGGTCCTGTAACCGGACCGATTATCGCCGCAATGTTTGGATGGCTGCCAGTTCTTCTCTGGCTGTTAATTGGTGGTATCTTCTTCGGAGCCGTTCAGGATTTTACATCTCTTTACGCTTCTGTAAAGAATGAAGGTAAATCCATGGGTGTCCTGATTGAGAAATACATCGGTAAAACAGGAAGAAAATTATTCCTTCTGTTTTCTTGGTTATTTACTTTACTTGTAATCGCAGCTTTCACAGATATGGTTGCCGGAACATTTAACGGATTTACAGACGCTGGTGTCAAGAGTTCACCAAATGCTGCCGCTGCTTCTATCTCTATGTTATTTATTTTAGGAGCTGTTGTTTTCGGATTATTCACAAAATATGTGAAACCAAACCAGAAAGTAGAATTCGTTGCAGGACTTGTATTACTGATCGTTATGTTAGCCGTTGGTATTGCTTTCCCATTATACTTTACTAAGAATACATGGATCGCAGTCGTTATGGTTTACTTATTCCTTGCATCTGTTATGCCTATGTGGTTAATGATGCAGCCTCGTGACTATTTAAGTACTTTCTTATTAGTAGGAATGATCATTGGTGCTGTCCTTGGTGTATTCGTTGCACATCCAGCAATGAACTTACCAGCATTCAGCGGATTCAACGTTGGTGGAAAGAGCTTATTCCCTACATTATTTATCACGATCGCCTGCGGTGCTGTTTCAGGATTCCACAGCTTAGTATCTTCTGGAACATCATCTAAAACAGTCAGCAATGAAAAAGATATGCTTTGTGTTGGATATGGATCTATGATGGTAGAATCTTTATTAGGTGTTATCGCCTTAGTTGTTGTCGGTGCAGCAGCCGTTGGTGATAAAATGCCAGAAGGAACACCATTCCAGATCTTCTCAGGAAACGTTGCAGGATTCTTAACATTACTTGGAATTCCAAAACATGTTGCTACATGCTTTATGACAATGTGTGTTTCTGCATTAGCATTAACATCTCTTGACTCTGTAGCAAGAATCGGACGTATGTCTTTCCAGGAATTATTCATGGGAGAATCTGCTGACGGATCTGACCTTACAGGTGTAAGAAAATTATTTACAAATAAATATTTCTCAACTGTTATCACATTATTCTTCGGATTCTTATTATGCTTAGGTGGATACAACAACATCTGGCCATTATTCGGAGCAGCAAACCAGTTATTAGCATCTTTAGTACTGATCGCATTATCTGTCTTCTTATTAACTACAGGAAGAAAAGGATGGATGTTATACGCACCTATGTGCATCATGTTAGTCGTAACATTTACAGCACTTGTACAGGCTGTTATCGGTATCTTTACAAAGATCTTTGTAACAGGTGGATTCGTATTTATGATCGATGGATTACAGTTGATCGTTGCTTTACTTCTGATGGCACTTGGATTGATGGTTGCAATTTCCTGCTTTAAGAAATTGTTCCAGAAGAGCCATGAAGGAGCTTCTAAATCTACACATGCTACAGTTTAAATTTTGATTTGAATAAGTCGTGTAGATTGTATATGAGAAAAACAAAATAAGA
>ENA-OPSJ01000655-OPSJ01000655.1-human-gut-metagenome-genome-assembly--contig:-NODE-655-length-30216-cov-3.601406_pt1 | contig 30216 bp, 30 predicted proteins | sample MGYA00241801_ERZ501893 | MGnify/ENA primary metagenome ERZ501893 (study PRJEB25962, sample SAMEA2042219) | human gut metagenome | biome: human gut; feature: human-associated habitat; material: faeces...
AGGGTGGCCGTACCGTTGGTTCCGGCGTTGTTGGCAAGATCATTGAGTGATTTTGTCCTTGAACGTAAGTTCCAAGGCTAACTAGCAATTTATAAAGACCTTCCCGTTCCGGAGAGCGGGAAGGTCTTTTTGTTTTGTTTATGGCAGTTGTAAGCGGTTCAGTTTCACAGCTCTTTTACCGTGTCAGGGTGTTGTAGCAGTCTGCAAAGGCCTGCAGAAAGGCGGTCAATTCCTCCTCTGTGGTAAGCTGGCTCAGGCTGATGCGCCACGAGGAAAGGGCATTGCGCCGGTCCTGACTGACTGCCAGCACTGCCCGGGAGGGCAGTCCGTCGGACGAACAGGCGGATTTGACCGAGACACACACCCCGCGTGCGTCCAGCTCCCGCTGGAACACGGTGCCCTTTACGCCCTGCACGCTCAGGTTCAGGATATGCGGCACAGCGTTTGCGGGGCTGTTGACGCGCACTTTTGGATAGCGGGAAAGCTCCGCACGCAGCCGGTCGTTCAGGCTGCGCACGGCTGCGGCGCGGGCGGGCAGCTCCGCAGTAGCCTTTTCCAAGGCCAGCGCCAGCGAACAGGCAAGGGCTACGGTGGGCGTGCCGCTGCGGTAGGGGGTAGTGCTCTCTCCACCGTGGATGAGGGGCGGCAGTGCCAGCCCTAGCCGTTTTACCAGCACACCGATGCCGTTGAGCCCGTAAAACTTATGGGCTGTCAGGCTCATGGTGTCCATGCCTTCAAATTGCACAGGAATTTTCCCCACAGCCTGTGTGGCGTCCACATGAAAATGGCAGTTGGGATACGCCTTTAAAAGCTCTGCAATCTCCGCAATGGGCTGCACTACGCCCAGCTCGCTGTCCACGGCGGTCACTGCCACTAGAACCGTGTCCGGACGCAGCCGCTTTTTCAGGTCTGCAAGGTCTACCGTGCCGTCTGGCAGGATGTCCAGCAGCTCCACCTCGTACCCCTGCTTTTGCAGGGCCTCCAGACTGCCGATGACGGACGAATGCTCCAGCGGGGTAGAGAGGATGTGCCTGCCCGCTGCACCTTCCAGCGCCGCTAGCCCCTTTACAGCAAGGTTGTTGGCTTCGCTTGCGCCGGAGGTGTAGATGATGCCCGCAGGCGGTGCGCCCAGACAGCGGGCGATGCTGCGGGTCGCCTCGTTTATAGCGGCTTTCGCGGCAGTGCCTGCCTGATGGTGGGCGTTGGCATTGCCCGGGTAGCGCCGCTCTGCTTCACAGAAGCATCGCAGCACTTCCTCGTCCACAGGGGTATTGGCAGAATAATCCAGATAAAGCATAGAACCTCCTGCAATATCAACACATCGGTATGATAGGAAATAAGAACAGGCTCTATTATAGGCGATTCTGCCGCAAAGAGCAACCCCCGCAGCTTACGGCGCGGCGCAACAGGCAAGAAAAAGCTGTCAACACCTTGCTGGATAGCCCAAAATCTGCTATACTTAACAAAAAGGCTGCGGCGTTGCTGCTGCCTTGCCGGAGCGGTTCCGGTTGTTGGAAGGAACACAAAAAGAAGGGGAGGAGCACAATGTTTAAGTGTGAGCGACTGCATAGCGGCTTCTTTCCCGTTTTTGTGTGGAGGTCTTGTTCCTGAAATTCAGAGGCACTGCTGTTTCAACGGCAATGCCTCTTTTTTTGGGAATAACAGTACAGGAGGTTTTCTATGAGCGAAAAGATCGATTACTCCAAAGGCGTATACGACGCCAAAAAGCTGGGCACAGGCCGGATGTTCATTCTGGGTGTGCAGCACATGTTTGCCATGTTCGGCGCAACGGTTCTGGTGCCGCTGCTCACCGGCCTGAGCGTTTCCACCACTTTGCTGTGTGCCGGTCTGGGCACCCTGCTGTTCCACCTTATCACCAAAAAGAAGGTCCCGGCATTCCTCGGCTCCTCCTTTGCGTATCTGGGCGGCTTTTCCATCGTGGCTCCCATGCTGGCTGATGCCGACGGCAACCTGACCGTTGCCAACACCAAGATGCTGCCCTATGCCTGCGCTGCCATTGCATTCTCGGGTTTGGTCTATCTGGTGGCCAGCCTGCTGATCTCCACCTTTGGCATCCGCCGCATCATGAAGTTCTTCCCGCCGGTGGTCACTGGCCCCATCATCATCTCCATCGGCCTGATCCTTGCACCCTCTGCCGTCACCAACTGCCAGTCCAACTGGCTGCTGGCTTTCGTGGCACTGGGCACTGTCATTGTGTGCAACATCTGGGGCAAGGGCATGGTCAAGATCCTGCCCATCCTCATCGGCGTGCTGGTCTCCTACGCGGTGGCACTGGTCACCGGCGCAGTGGACTTCCAGAAGATCTCCGAGGCCGCTTGGCTGGGCATCCCCCTGCACAAGGAGGCTATGGGTCTGTTCGCCATTGACGGCAGCCCGGAGTTCATCAGTGCGCTGTTCACCATCATCCCCATTGCACTGGCTACCATGATGGAACACGTTGGCGATATTGCCGCCATCAGCGCCACCGTCGGCCACAACTATATCAATGACCCCGGCCTGAACCGCACCCTGATGGGCGATGGTCTGGCCACTACCATGGCTGGTCTGCTGGGCGGCCCCGCCAACACCACCTACGGCGAGAACACCGGCGTGCTGGCACTGAGTAAGATCTACGACCCGCTGGTCATCCGTATTGCCGCTGTGCTGGCCATCATCCTGAGCTTCAGCCCCAAGTTTGAGGCTGTCATCAACACCATCCCCACCGGCATCATCGGCGGTATCAGCTTTGTGCTGTACGGCATGATCTCTGCCATCGGTGTGCGCAACGTGGTGGAGAACCGCGTGGACTTCACCAACAGCCGCAACCTGATCGTTGCCGCCGTCATTCTGGTGTGCGCACTGGGCTTCAACTCTGTGGGCGGCGTTGGCTTTACCGTTGGCAGCGTTACCATCAACCTGTCCGGTCTGGCTGTGGCTGCGATTGCAGGCATCCTGCTCAACGCCATCCTGCCCGGTAACGACTACGAGTTTGACGCTACCGCCGGCTCCGATGCTGCTACCAGCGGCAACCTGCAGGTCTGATTCCGGTAATGCGTCCAGTTTTCCGCAAGGGAATTTGGACATTCTGCCAGATTTTAATAAATAGGAATAATTCTTAAAAATATACTTGACTAACTAGGAATTATTCGCTATAATAGAGCCATGGAAAGGGAAGTGCACAAAGCACAAAGCTCCTTCCGTGGCTCTTTCTATACCCGGCAGCGCGGCTGCCCCGCATAGAAACAACAGGCGGGTGGTTTCCGTCCTGTATCATTTTTAACAGATCGAATGGAGGTAAATTCTTATGAAGAAATACGTTTGCACCGTTTGTGGTTATATCGCTGAGGGTGAGATCCCCGCTCAGTGCCCCGTTTGCAAGGCTCCCGCTTCCGCTTTTGTGGAGAAGACCGGCAACACCTATGTTACCGAGCACGTTGTTGGCATCGGCAAGGCAGAGGGCGTGCCGCAGGAGATCGTTGATGGTCTGCGCGCTAACTTCGAGGGCGAGTGCAGCGAGGTCGGTATGTATCTGGCTATGGCTCGCGTGGCAGAGCGTGAGGGCTACCCCGAGATCGCCGAGGCCTACAAGCGCTATGCTTACGAGGAAGCTGACCACGCATCCCGCTTTGCAGAGCTGCTGGGCGAGGTCGTGACCGACAGCACCAAGAAGAACCTGATGATGCGTGCCGAGGCCGAGTGCGGTGCCTGCGCCGGCAAGATGGATCTGGCCAAGAAGGCTAAGGCGCTGAATCTGGATGCCATCCACGACACCGTCCACGAGATGGCAAAGGATGAAGCCCGTCACGGCCGCGGCTTCGAGGGCCTGCTGAAGCGCTACTTCAACACCGAAGTCTGATAAGGGTTCCCCAGTTATCTATGCTGCCCGCTGCAAGGACATTCTGCCCTGCAGCGGGCTTTTTTGACGTTTCAGGCATAAAAAGCGGCGCAGAAACTCCGCAGATTTCCCCCTACATAACGCAATAAATTAAGCTGTTTACAGAATAAATGTTCAAATCTGTTCTTAACTGTTTTTATCGGTTGAGAACAGATTTTTTTGTATTGTGGGCAAATTGTGGGCAAACCCCGCTGATTTGGCCGCTTTTTACCTCTTTTTTTGAATTTGCCCACAAAAAGTCTGAAAGTTGGCTTGTGGCCTAGAAAAATCGGCTATAAATATAATTCTCGATGTGGGCAGACTATTTGACTGTTATCTGTAAAGATGCCATTTCCGGTAACGCCCTCCCGCTTGCAAATATAAAATATTTTTTCCTCTAAAGATGCGCAAAGCGAACGCGGCGCGCATTCAGAATCGTCCTGCTACAAAAAAGGCAGCTGCGCAGAAATCCACGCAGCTGCCTTTTGCATTTTCGCCTTACTGAATGCCGGTAACAGGATAATCCTGTGCTTCCACGGCCTTCTTCAGCACCTCATCCTCTACTTCAGCGTTCAGGGTGACGATGGCAGTACCGGCTTCGTGGCTGACAACAGCCTTGTCCACCTGCGGCAGAGCCTCCAGCGCCTTCTTGACGCGGGCTTCACAGTGGGGGCACATCATGCCTTCTACGGTCAGGGTCTTTTTCATAGCGGTCTCCTCCTTTTGATTAGATGCAGTTGTATCTTCCTCCGCTGCGGGCTGCACAAGGGCAGCGGGCAGGGCAGGGACGTGTTTGGGCGGGTGGTCATGCTTTGCGCTGTGCAGATCAAACAGGTTCAGCCGCAAGGCGTTGCTCACCACGCAGAAGCTGGAAAGGCTCATGGCGGCTGCGCCGAACATGGGGTTCAGCGTCAGCCCCAAGGGAATGAACACACCGGCTGCCAGCGGGATACCGATGATGTTGTAGATAAACGCCCAGAATAGGTTTTCGTGGATGTTGCGCAGGGAAGCGCGGCTCAGCCGGATGGCGGCGGGCACGTCCGAAAGCTTGGAGTTCATCAGCACTACGTCCGCAGCGTCAATGGCTACGTCCGTGCCTGCACCGATGGCAATGCCGGTGTCAGCGCGGGTCAGGGCAGGGGCATCGTTGATGCCGTCACCTACCATGGCTACCTTACCGTACTTTTGCAGCTGCCGGATAACAGCCTCTTTGCCCTCCGGCAGCACCCCGGCAATCACCTCGTCCACACCGGCCTGCCGGCCAATGGCTTCGGCGGTGCGCTGGTTGTCACCGGTCAGCATCACCACTCGGATGCCCATATTCCGCAGCTCCCGGATGGCCTGCGGGCTGTCCTCCTTGATGGTATCTGCCACCGCGATAACGCCCAGCAGACGGTGAGCGCCGCCAAAGAAGAGGGGCGTTTTACCCTGTGCAGCCAGCGCAGCAGCCTGCGTTTGCAGCGCAGCAGGGATAGCGACCTTTGCACCGATAAAGGCAGCATTGCCGCCAAAGATCTCCTTGCCCTCCAGCTTGGCGGTAAGGCCGTTGCCCGGCAGGGCAGTAAAATCGGTAACAGAGGGCAGCTCCAGCTGCTTTTCCTCCGCATAGGCCAGCACTGCCCGCGCCAGCGGGTGCTCGCTGCGGCCCTCCAGCGCGGCAGCCAGCGTGAGCAGCTCGGTTTCGGTCACGTCCGCAGCGGGCAGAAGGTCGGTGACAGTGGGCTCGCCGCAGGTGATGGTGCCGGTCTTGTCCAGCGCTACGATGCGGGTACGGCCAGCTTCTTCCAGCGCCGCAGCGGTCTTGAACAGGATGCCGTTCTTCGCACCAAGGCCGTTGCCCACCATAATAGCCACCGGCGTTGCCAGACCCAGCGCACAGGGGCAGCTGATGACCAGCACCGAGATGCCCCGCGCCAGCGCGTAGCCCACATCCCGCCCCAGCAGCAGCCAGACAAGGGTGGTGACCACCGCAATGCTGATGACCGCAGGCACGAAAAAGCCGGATACGGTATCGGCGATCTTTGCAATGGGGGCTTTGGTGGCGGCGGCATCGCTGACCATGCGGATGATCTGCGCCAGCGTGGTGTCCTCGCCCACGCGGGTGGCGCGGCACTGCAAATAGCCGGACTGGTTGGTGGTGGCGGCGCTTACCTTATCGCCCACGGCCTTGTCCACCGGGATGCTCTCGCCGGTCAGGGCACTCTCGTTCACGGCGCTGCTGCCCTCCAGCACAATACCGTCCACCGGGATGTTCTCGCCCGGGCGCACCACAAAGATATCTTCTTTCTGCACCTGTTCAATGGGTACGGTCACCTCGGCACCGTCCTGCAGCAGGGTGGCAGTTTTGGGGGCAAGCTTCATCAGGCTCTTGAGTGCATCGGTGGTCTTACCTTTAGAACGCGCCTCCAGCATCTTGCCCACGGTGATAAGGGTCAGGATCATGGCGGCGGACTCAAAGTAGAACTCCATCATGTAGTGCATGACCAGTTCTTTGTTGCCGTGCAGCTGCGCATCGGTCATGGCAAACAGGGCGTAGGTGCTCCACACAAAGCTTGCCATCGAGCCCATGGCTACCAGGGTATCCATGTTGGGGGAGCGGTGCACCAGCCCTTTGAAGCCGTTGATGAAAAACTTCTGGTTGATCACCATCACGATGCCTGCCAGCAGCAACTGCACCAGACCCATGGCAATGTGGTTGCCGTCAAACCAGCGGGGCAGCGGCCAGCCCCACATCATGTGTCCCATGGAAAAGTACATCAGCACCAGCAAAAAGCCCAGCGAGGCGATAAGCCGCCGTTTCAGCTTGGGCGTTTCGTGGTCAGCCAGCGCGTCCAGCTCTGCGCTGGTGCTGGCGGCTGCGGCAGCCTTTTTGGGGCTTGCACCGTAACCTGCCTGCTCCACGGCGCGGATAATGGCGGCATCCTCTGCGGTGCCCTCCACGCCCATGGAGTTTGTCAGCAGGCTTACCGAACAGCCGGTGACGCCCGGCACGCTCTTTACGGCCTTTTCTACCCGGGCAGAGCAGGCCGCGCAGCTCATGCCGGTAACGTTGAATTGTTCCATTGCTATTTCTCCTTGTGGTCAGTTTGCCCGGCGGGCGGTCATTTCATCAGCTTGGGCAGCAGCCGGAGCAGTTCTTCCAGCTTTTCGTCGCTGCCGGCACGCAGGTCGTCCGCCACGCAGCTGCCGATGTGCTGCGCCAGTAATTCCCGGGAAAAGCTGTTCAGCGCCGCATTGGCTGCGGCCACCTGTACCAGAATGTCCACGCAGTAGGCTTCCTTTTCCAGCATCCCGCGGATGCCGCGTACCTGCCCTTCAATGCGGTTCAGGCGGTTGAGCAGGGCCTTGTATTCCTCCGGGCTGCGCTCTTTGTGGCGGCAGCAGCAGGGGACAGCAGCATCTGCCGCAGCGTCCGCTTCCGGCGCATTATCGCAGCAACAACAGTGCTTTTGGTTCTCTTCCATCTCGGAATCGCTCCCTTCATAAACCCCCGTGGGGTATATTTTGTTTGCAACAGCAGTATAGCACACAATATCCGACAATTCAAGTAGGAAATGAAATATAAATGGTGCTGCAAACAAAAAATGGTTCAGAAACGCCGCAGGTGTTTCTGAACCATAAATTAAAAGATAAAATTCCGCTGCACATAAGAAAACGAGGGAAGCCCCGCAGGCTTTCCCTCGTTAAAATTCTTACTTTACTTCCAGAATGCGCGGTGCAAACAAGCTCCACATCTTGCCCCACCAGTACCAGTCGTGGGAGACGTCACCGCCCCAGATTTCCAGATGTGCGGGCATTCCCTGATCCTTCAGCAGGTCGGCCAGTGCCTGCGTATCGTCCAGTGCGTCGCCCTCGTAGGCGCCCTGACCGGCGCAGAGGATCAGGCGGTTTTCTTCTGCCTTGGCCAGCGCAGGCTTGTTGGCAATGCCGTTCTCCTGCAGATAGGCAAGGGGAGAGCAGCGCAGCACCATGTCGTCGCTGTCGGTGCCCCAGAAGCGGGTCAGGTCGTAGATACCGCCCATGCCCACAGCACCTGCAAACAGGGTGGGACGGCGCAGACGGCAGTGGACGGCGTGGTAAGCGCCCAAGTCCACACCGGCAGTCCAGATCCGGGTGCCCTTTTTGGCGTTGTTCAGGGTCAGAATGCGGGGAGCCAGCTCTGCGGTCAGGTAGACGAAATACTTTTCCTGCAGCTCGGCGCGGCGGCGCTGGGGCAGATCACCATTCAAAAGACCCTCGCCGTCCACGGCATCCGCGCAGAACAGCTGCACCTTGCCCTCGTTCAGCAGCTGGGCAATGGCGTCGGGCATCCCGTTGTTCTCCCAGTCGTAAAAACGGCCGCCGCGGGCGGGCAGTGCCAGCACCGGCACACCGGCATGGCCGTACACCTTAAACTCCATCTCACGGCCAAGAACCGTGCTCCACTCTTTGTAATAGGTACCCTGGATCATAAATCAAGCACTCCTTATTTTATCATTCACCGGCCCGGGCACAGTCGTTGCGCACCGGTGCCGGATTTGGAAGCTATAATCAGACAAACTGGTTGCGCTGCGGGTCGTAATCGTAGCCCACAGCGTGCAGCTTTGCGCACAGACCGGCCTTGTCGGCCTCCAGATCCTCGCACAGCGCATCGAGATCTTTATACTGATCCCGCAGTTTCAGGTTCACCACGCTCAGCAGCATGATGGGATCAACAGGCAAAGACATTTTATTCCACTCCTTGCGGCAAATAAAAAAGCCGGCCACTCGACAAAGTGACCGGCCACATACACCAAATTAGACAGCGCGGGTAACTTTGCCAGCGCGCAGGCAACGGGAGCATGCGTAGACATACTTGGGAGAGCCCTCCACGACCGCCTTGACACGACGGACATTCGGCTTCCAGGTACGGTTGGAACGGCGATGAGAGTGAGAGACCTTGATACCAAAGGTAACACCCTTGCCGCAGCATTCACACTTAGCCATGGTAATTGCACCTCCTACAGTGAAGTATGGAATCAAAATAATCAGCTTGACTATTTTACCAGAGATGCAGAGAAAAAGCAAGCCTTTTTTTAAATTTCCTGCAGCTTTTTGTATTCCCGGCGCAGTGGGGCTTGTGCAGGGCACAAAAAAATAGTATTATAAAGGAAGAAATTCATTTTGACAGGAGATTTACATGACCGCACAGGCAACCTATTATATCATCCGCGCACTGGTGGCGCTGGTGGCCATCCCGTTCCACGAAGCCGGCCATGCGCTGGCAGCATGGCTGCTGGGCGATGCCACCGCCAAACGCGAGGGGCGGCTTTCGCTGAATCCCTTTGCCCACTTTGACCTGCTGGGCACCTTATGCATGGTGTTTGCGGGCGTGGGCTGGGCAAAGCCTGTGTCCACCAACCCCCGCAACTTCAAAAACCCCAAGTGGGGTATGGCGCTTACGGCGCTGGCAGGCCCTGTGGCAAACCTTGTGCTGGCTTACCTTGGCATGGTGGCATGGAAGGTGATGTACTACTGGGCACCGGTCAATAATGCCACCATCTACATTGCCATGTTTTTGCGGTATCTGGTGTTGATGAACGTGAGCCTTGCAGTGTTCAACCTGATCCCCGTGCCGCCGCTGGACGGCAGCCGCATTTTGCTGGTGGTGCTGCCGCAGCGCATCTATTTTGGCCTGATGCGGTACGAAAAATATATCATGATCGTTATGCTGGCGGCGGTTTGGGGCGGCTTTCTGGATGTGCCGCTGTACTACCTGAACAACGCGGTGTGGTCGCTTTTGGGCGCGGGCACCGGGTATATCGATAAAATCGCCTATGCCGTTTACGCCAGCAGCCTTGGGGCGGTGATCTGAGTGGCAGAGGAATTGACCTTCCATCTGGAAGATTTTGACGGCCCGCTGGAATTATTGCTGGCGCTGGTGGCCAAGCATAAGATGGATCTGCACAACATCCCCATTTTGCAGCTCATCGACCAGTACACCCGCACCGTGGAGCAAGCCGACCCCGACCCCGAGACTGCCAGTGCCTTCATTGAGATGGCGGCGCATCTGGTGGAGATGAAAAGCTTTCTGTTGCTGCCCCGCAGCGAAGAGGGTGAGCGCATGAAGCAGGAACTCACCGGTCAGCTCATCGAGTACGACCAGTGCCGCCGCATGGCAGAGCTGCTGCGCGCAAAAGGGGAAGCTGCCCCGGTATTCGTGCGCCGTCCCATGGAGATGGAGTTGGACAACACCTACGCGCTGCACCACGCCCCGCAGATACTGGACGACTACTGGCAGGCACTGGCAGGCCGCACGAAAACCCGCCGCGTGCCCACCCAGCAGCAGTTCGAGCCGCTGGTCACCGCGCCCATGGTATCGGTCACCAGCCGGGTGGTGTACATCCTGCGCCGGATGCTGGGCGGCACTGTGGCAAAAATGGAGCAGCTGTTTTCCCGCAGCCAGAGCCGCAGCACCAACATAGCCACCTTTCTGGCGCTGCTGGAGCTGGTGCGCGGCGGACGCATCGCGCTGGACGACCGGGGAGAGTTGACCATGCGCCGCACCCGCCCGGAACGCAATAAGGAGAACCCATGAACCAGAAACAAACCCTTGCCGCCGTGGAGGCAATGCTTTTTGCCTGCGGCGACCCCATAGGGGTCGATAAGCTGGCACAGGCAGTGCAGCTGCCCCAGTCCAGCGTGGATGCTGCGCTGGAAGCCCTGCACACCCGCTATCAGCGGGAGGACAGCGGCCTGTGTCTGCTGCATCTGAATACCCGGTGGCAGCTGGCCACCAAGACCCAGTGGGCAGACTGTGTGCGCCGCGTGCTGGACAGCCGCCGCGCCGTACCGCTTGGCCCTGCGGCCATGGAGACCTTGACCGTCATCGCCTACAACCAGCCGGTGTCCCGCGCCTTTATTGAGCAGGTGCGCGGCGTGGACTCCTCCTCCAGCGTGTCCGGCCTGCTGGAAAAAGGCCTGATCGAAGAAGCCGGACGTCTGGATCTGCCGGGTCGCCCGGTCAGTTTCCGCACCACCGATACCTTTTTGCGTGTGTTCGGTTTGTCCAGTCTGGCAGACCTGCCGCCGGTGCACAGCGACGCACCGGCAGATGATCCGACCGAAAGTGAGGGCTGACCCATGGGCATGGTTCTTTCCGCAGTGGGCGCTTGTCTGCTGTTCATCCTCAAGGCGGTGGGCATCCTGCTGCTGATTTTGTTGGTGCTGGCGGCGCTGTTGCTGCTGTGCCCCTTCTGTGCGGATGTCTGCTGGCAAAACGATACGCTTACCGTAAAAGCCGGGGCACTGGGCATTACCTTCCCGGTGTTCCAATACCCAAAGCCCGAACCTTCCGCCCAGCCGGAAGAACCAAAGGGCTTTACCGGCAGGCTGAAAGCAAAATTCCGCACTTGGCGTGCGGAGCACAAGCGCAAAAAAGCTGAAAAAAAGGTTGCGCAGCCCGCAAAGCCTAAAGCCGAAAAGCCGCCCCGCCAAAAGGCAAAGCTCACGCTGGATGTGATCTGCACCATGCTGCGGGGTGTGGGCACGCTGTTGCGGGCAGTGTTTGGCACCATCCGTTTTACAAAGATCTCGGTCTGCCTTGGCGTGCGCGGCGACGACCCCGCCGCAGCTGCCCGCAATTACGGCAAGCTGCAGGCATGGCTGTATCCGACCCTTGGCGTGTTGGATCACTGTTTCTTTCTGGAATTTGACCAGCTGCGCGTTCTGCCGGACTTCGGCAGCGCCCAGCCCACTGTGCAGGACAAGGTGTCCTTCCGGGTCAGTGCGCAGGCGCTGTTCATCGTCATTGCCGCTGTGCGGGTGCTGTACGAGTTCTGGCGTAAAAAAGTATTGGACATATTCCTATAAAGTGTGGTACACTAAATCTATATCAGAATGCTTTCCGGCGGGCTGTTGCCTGCACGGATGAATAAAGGAGAGTTGTTTTATGGCAGAGCATCCTATTCAGGGTCTGATGAACGTTACAATGGAAAAGATCCACCAGATGGTGGACTCCAACACCATTATCGGCAAGCCCATCACCACCGAGGACGGCATCACTATTCTGCCGGTGTCCAAGGTGAGCTTCGGCTTCGCTTCCGGCGGCACCGATTTTAACGGAAAGAACGCTGCCAACAAGGATCTGTTCGGCGGCGGCTCCGGTGCCGGTGTCAACATCCAGCCGGTGGCATTTCTGGTCATCAAGGATGGCTGCGTGCGCACCATCCAGCTGTCGGATAGCTCCAACAGCATTGATCGTGCCCTGACCATGCTGCCCGAGCTGGTGGAAAAGCTCACCGCTCTGGTCAAAAAGGACGATAAGACCCCCGCAGAGGAGCCTAAGGCAGAGTAACCCTTTATAGCAACCTAACCGCAGCCGCAGACCTTTTGGTCTGCGGTTTATATAGCCGCGCACCGTGCCCCGCAAAAGCAGGGAAGCGGTGCGCGTTTTGAGCGCCGTGAGGCGCACAAGGAGTAATATTATGGCAGAAGAACGTATTCAGAAGATCATGGCCGAGCAGGGTCTGTGCTCCCGCCGCGCCGCCGAGCAGATCATTGCCGAGGGCCGCGTCAAGGTGAACGGCCACCCGGTAAAGGTGGGCGACAAGATGGACCCCAACCGTGACGTGCTCCATGTGGATGACGAGCGCATCTACATCCAGAAGAACCAGCAGCTGTATTATCTGGCGCTGTACAAGCCCCGTGGCTATGTGACCACCGCCAGCGATGAACTGGGCCGCAAGACCGTGATGGACCTAGTCAGCGACATCCCCGCCCGTCTGTACCCGGTGGGGCGCTTGGATAAGGACAGCGAGGGTCTGCTGCTGATGACCAACGATGGTGCCTTTGCGCAGGCCGTTACCCATCCGTCCGGCGGCATCTCCAAGCTGTACCGCGTTACCGTGCAGCCCCGCGCCGATGAGGCCACCATCCTCAAGCTGAGCAGCGGCGTTGTGCTGGATGACGGCACCAAGACCATGCCCTGCGCCATCAATGTGGTCACCGATGAGCCCGGCCGCACCGTGATGGAAATGACCCTGAAAGAGGGCAAGAACCGCGAGATCCGCCGGATGTGCGAGAGCGTGGGTCTTGAGGTGGTGCGCCTGAAGCGCAACGCTGAGGGTGTGGTCAAACTGGGGATGCTCAAGCCCGGTACCTACCGTGAGCTGACTAAGGCCGAGGTGAACGGTCTGCGCGCCGCAGCCGTCAAGGGCCGTGCACAGACCCGCAGTGCTGTCCAGCAGTCCAAGGCTGCCGAGCGCCGTCCCCGCGGCCCTGTGGGTAAAAACGCACCCCGGAAGCAGAAGTAAGGAGTTATCGGATCATGGAACGAGAAACTCTGAAATCCCGTCTGGGCTTTATTCTGCTTTCCGCAGGCTGCGCCATCGGCATCGGCAATGTGTGGAAGTTCCCGTATATCGCCGGTCAGGGCGGCGGCGGTGCTTTTGTACTGTTCTACCTGATCTTTCTGGTCATTCTGGGTCTGCCCATCATGACCATGGAGTTTGCCGTGGGACGCGCCTCCCGCAAAAGCCCAGTGCGCGCCTATCAGGCGCTGGAAAAGCCGGGGCAGAAGTGGCACATCCACGGCTACTTTACCCTCATCGGCTGCTACCTGCTGATGATGTTCTACACCACCGTAGCGGGCTGGATGCTGCACTATTTCTACATGACCGCTGCCGGCAAGCTGGCAGGGCTGAACGCCGAGCAGGTGGCCGGTAAGTTTACCGAAATGCTGGCCAGCCCCGCCACCATGACCTTCTGGATGGTATTCGTGGTGGTAGTGGGCATTCTGGTGTGCGCTAAGGGGCTGCAAAGCGGTCTGGAGCGTGTGACCAAGGGCATGATGATCGCCCTGCTTCTCATTATGGTGGTGCTGGCTGTCAACAGCCTGTTCATGCCCGGGGCAAAGGAAGGCCTTTCTTTCTTCCTTGTGCCGGACTTTACCCGGATGCAGGAAGTGGGCGTGGTCAACACGCTGGTCTCCGCTATGAATCAGGCGTTCTTCACCCTCAGCCTTGGCATCGGTGCCATGTCCATCTTCGGCAGCTATATCGGCAAGGAGCACTCCCTGCTGGGCGAGTCTGTCCGCATCGTGGTGCTGGATACCTTCGTAGCTATCACCGCCGGTCTGATCATTTTCCCGGCCTGCTTTACCTACCATGTGGACCAGACCAGCGGTCCCAGCCTGATCTTTATCACCCTGCCCAACATCTTTGCTAATATGTCCATGGGTCGGCTGTGGGGCAGCCTGTTCTTTTTGTTCATGGCCTTTGCAGCCATGTCCACCGTGCTGGCAGTGTTCGAAAATATCATCTGCTGCGGCATGGAACTGACCGGTTGCAGCCGCAAAAAGTCCAGTCTGGTGAACCTTGTGCTCATCATCCTGCTGTCCATGCCCTGTGTGCTGGGCTATAACCTGTGGGCATGGGATGGCTTTGCGGTGTTCGGCGGCGCTGTGCTGGATGTGGAGGATTTTCTGGTCAGCAACCTCTTCCTGCCACTGGGCAGCTTGGTGTATCTGCTGTTCTGTGTTACCCGCTACGGCTGGGGCTGGCAGAACTACAAAAAAGAGGTCAACACCGGCAAGGGTCTCAAGGTGCAGGACTGGATGCGCGGCTACCTGACCTATGTGCTGCCGCTCATCGTGGTGTTCATCTTTGCGTTTGGACTCTACGACAAATTCCTAGCATAAGACGTCTGCTCTGTCTTTGATTGACGAACGGGCGGAACAAGTGTAATATAAAAGCATATAGGGTGCTTCTCCCGGCGGGGGACACTGCTATATGCTTTTTTGTATTCAGAAGGAGGAAATACCCCCATGCACATTCTGGTCTGTGACGATGATGCGGTCTTTGCTGCGCAGATGGACGAGTATATCTCGGAATGGTTCCGCGCACGGGAGATCCAGGTGCAGAGCACTGTCTGCACAAGCGGCGAGCAGCTGTTGGCTACCCCGGAGCTGGAGCACTACCAGCTGGCGTTTCTGGATGTAGACCTGAAAACTACCGACGGCATTGCGCTGGGGCGCAGGCTGCGGCAGGTCGCACCGGATATCGTGCTGGTGTACATCTCGGCGTATCTGGAATTTGCCCCGCAGGGCTACACGGTCAATGCCTACCGCTATCTGCTCAAGCGGGATATTGCCGCTCAGCTGCCCAGCTGTCTGGAGGATATCTTTGCCGGCATGACCGACCCTAAAAAGACGTTGGAGGTACGCCACAACCGTACCACCAGCGAGATACCTCTCGACCAGATCTATTATCTGGAAAGTGATCTGCGGCAGATCAACGTCTACGGCGATATCCCGCACCAGCCCATCTGCACCTTTTACGGCAAAATCGCAGATCTGCCCGCCATGCTGTACGAAAACGGTTTTTTGCAGGTAGGGCGCAGCGATGTGGTCAATCTGCAATATGTGCGTTCCATCCGCAACTATAAGGTAGAACTGCGCAGCGGGGTAGAACTGAACGCAAGCCGACAGGATTTTCCGGCTATCCGCAGCGCATGGCTGGAATGGAAGGGGCAGTTCGGCGATGAATGAAGAATTCTGGCGCTGGTATATGTACGGCCACTGGGTCTGCCTGACCCAATGGCTCGGCTTTATCATGGTGGAATATGCTTACCTTGGCAAGGGCAGGGTAAAGCACCCTCTGGTGTGGTCCGGTGTTATAACCATGCTTACGATGACCCTTTCGGTCGTGCACAACTATGGCTTTTTTACGCCGATGGCAGTGGCTCTCACACTTCTTTTTCTGTTCATCACCGTCATGCTATTTGGCGGCACACCGGGTCAGAAGTTTACTGCCTGCCTGATCAACGGTACCATGTGCCTGTTGGTTGAAAACAGTATGCGGTATGTCATATCGTGGATCCTGAAGTGTGAACTGCAGCAGGTCATCCAACGCGCAGACTGTCTGATCATCATAGCGGTGGCAAATATGGTGGTGGGCGCAGCTGTGGCCTTTTTGGTAGGCAAGTGGCGCAGGCGCAATGCGCTGGAGCCCTTGCAGGCGCTGACCATGAGCTTTTTCCCGGGTGTGGTCGTGGTGCTGAACATCCTGCTCATGCTCACAGATAACAACAAAAGGGCCACCATGGCCACAATGGGGATGACAGTGGGGCTTACGGTGGCCGTCATGGTGCATCTGTGCATCGTGGCGATGTTCAATGATCAGGTCATGCAGCGTCGCAGCTTGTATTTTCAGGCCGAGCTGGAGCAGCAGCGGGCCTCGGCTCTGCTGGATTCCTACACCGCCCAGCGCCGTCTGACCCATGAGTTCACCAACCACATCAGTGCGCTGCGTGCCTTGCTGGAACAGGGAGATGTGGCTGGTGCACAGAACTATATTGCCGGTGTAGATAAGGCTGTGGCAGCCAGCACCACCATTATGGATACCCACAACCCGCTGCTGGATTCCATCCTGACCCGCAAATACGAGGAAGCCACCCGGCAGGGCGTAAGTGTGTATTTTGACCTGTGCGACCTGCGGGACTTCCCGCTGAGCGGAGTGGATATGGTCACCGTGCTGGCAAATCTGCTGGATAACGCCATCTGTGCCGCAGCGCAGGCGTACCCACCGGAGGTCTATGTGCGGGTGCGCAAAACGGGGGAGGAATACCTTCTCTCGGTGCGCAACCGGGTGCAGCGGGACGTGGAGCTGCCGCCGGATGGGCAGCTGCCCCGCACCACCCGCAAGGAGCCCGGCCACGGCATGGGACTTTCCAACGTGCGGGACGTTCTGCTGCGTCACGGTGCGGAGTATACCCTGAGCTGCCGGGACAATTGGTTCCGCTTTACCTGTGCGGTGCCCACCGACAATTCATGACATCTGCACCGTCAGAATATGACAGTTTTTGTGCAACACAAGCGTAACTCTGCTATACTAAAGCCAGTAAAGGAAGCCTTCCGTGCGGACATGGTCACGTTGCGGTGGGAGGGTAACACCCTTCTTTTTAAGAGCTTTGTTGCTGGATGGAAAACAGTCTGCGGTGCGTGTAAGCAGGCTGTCTACCTTTGCTTTTGGGTTGCGCAGAGATGCGCAGACCTCTGCTGACGGAACTTTCTGCGGCGGGCCTTTTGGGGGTTGCAGTCGATAAAGTTACTCGATGCGTCGCAATTCCGGCGCTGCCTGCTGTATGGGAATGGCGTAGGCAGGCCGGAGTGTCGTGCGCTGCAAAGAGTTCCGTCAGCTCTCTTTTGTGTAAAAAAGGACTGCTCTACATGGGTTTTGCCCAGTATAGCAGTCCTTTTTGTATACTCGACCCTCTCAGTCATCGCATCTGCCGGTCGCAGAAAGCTTGCCCGCCGCGCGACGGTTTCCGTAGGAAACGAGCGCGGCAGCTGCCGTTTTCCTTTGCGTCCCTCCTGTGAAAAAGCAGCTCAGCCAAGCCCGCAGGCTTGGCTGAGCTGCAAAATTAAAATGCAATTCCTTGAACTATGCGCAGAGCGAAGCGGAGCGCATTTGAAATCGTTTTGCTTCGGGCAAAAATGCAGTTACTCCGGCTTTACCTGCAGCTCCTGCTCGCAGTAGATGCAGCGGTACTTGCCGTTGGAACTCAGCTCAAAGATCTGGTCGCACTCCTCTTCAATGCTGGAGATGCAGCGGGGGTTCTTGCACCGCACGATGTTCACCAGACGCTTGGGCGGCTTGGGCTGCTCCTTGCGGACAGCCTTGCCGTTCTCAATAATGGTCACGCTGATGTTCGGGTCCAGATAAGCCAGCACATCCAGGTTCAGCCACGAAGCGTCGCCCTCCACCTTGATGATGTCCTTGCGGCCGCTGGCCGTCTTTTTGCTGCGTGCGTTCTGGATCAGCGCCACACTGGCAGTGCGGTTGCCCGCAATGCCCAGCAGATCCATCAGACCAACGGCAGTGCCTGCCTTGATGTGGTCGATGACAATACCGTTCTGAATCTCGTCAATATTCAACATATCAGTTCTCCTCCTTCGGTGCTTTGGGGTCTGCAAGCCCCAGCAGGGTCATGATCAGTGCCATGCGGACGTAAACGCCGTTCTGCACCTGTTCAAAATAAGCGGCGCGCGGGTCGTCGTCCACGTCCAACGCGATCTCGTTCACACGGGGCAGGGGGTGCAGCACCGCCATGGTGGGCTTGGCCTGCGCCATCTTTTCGCGGGTCAGCACATAGCTGTTCTTCAGGCGGATATAGTCCTCCTCGTTGAAGAAGCGCTCCTTCTGCACGCGGGTCATATACAGGATGTCCAGTTCCGGCATGGATTCCTCCAGACTGCGGGTCTCCTTGTAGGGGATGCCGTTGGCCTCCAGCACGTCGTTGATGATATAATCCGGCACCCGCAGCTCCTCCGGGCTGATCAGCACAAAGCGCACATTCTTGCAGCGTGCCATGGTCTTGAGCAGGGAGTGGACGGTGCGGCCGAACTTCAGATCGCCGCACAGACCGATGGTCAGATCATCCAGTCTGCCCATGCGGCGGCGGATGGTCATCAGGTCGGTCAGGGTCTGGGTGGGGTGCTGGTGGCCGCCGTCACCGGCGTTGATCACCGGAATGCGGGAGTAGCGGGAAGCACGCAGCGGTGCGCCCTCCTTGGGGTGGCGCATAGCAACGATATCGGCATAGCAGGACACTACCCGGATGGTGTCGGCTACGCTCTCGCCCTTGGAAGCGCTGGACACGTTCTCGCTGGGGAAGCCCAGCACATGGCCGCCTAAGTTCAGCATGGCCGCTTCAAAGGACAGCCGGGTGCGGGTGGAGGGCTCGTAGAACAAGGTAGCCAGCTTTTTGTGGTTGGCCACCTCTTGATAGGCGGCGGGGTCGGCGCAGATACGGTCGGCAAGATCAAGCAGCTGTGTGATCTCCTGCTGGGTGAGATCCAAAGGATCGATCAGATGACGCATAGATAGGATACCTCCGTTTAAAGCAGTTTGCGTAAAATGGAAAAATCAAAAAAGTTCGTGTAGTAGCTCAGTGAGCGCATCACCGGCTTACACAAACGATTGAAACATACTTCGTCCAGCAGCAGCATGGCCTCGCCCGGGGCAAGCCGCATGGCTGCGCGGATGGCTTCATCGCCGCAGCTGGCCTTCAGGTGCGCCACGTTGGAAGAGATCTGCTGGTGGCACTCCTGCTCCAAGATCTCAAAGATGTCGCCGGTCAGGTCGATGCGGGTGTAGTCCCGGTTGCCGAACAGGCTGCGGGGCAGGTAGTCGATGGAATAGATCACCGGGGTCGTATCGGCAAGGATACGCTTTTTGATGCAGATCACCTCGTCACCGACTTCCAGCGCCAGCGCGTGCGCCATCTCCTCGCCTGCACGAAGAAGCATCACCTGAATGCCGTCGGCATGGGGGTAGCTGCCAAAGCTGCGGATCAAAGGGTAGTACTCCAGCTTCTGGTCCAAGCGGCTGCGCAGTCCCAGCACAGCGCGGTTCACCACCGTGCCAATGCCGCGCACCCGTTCCACATAACCGGCGCGCTCCATCTCGCTCAGCGCGTCACGGATCACGGTGCGGCTCACCCCCAGCTCGGTGGCAAGGTCTACCTCGGCGGGCAGACGGTCGGCTTGGGCATAGCGCCCGTTGGACAGCTCCTCCAGCAGGCTTGCAACAACGCGGTCGCTGATCACAGCGCCGCCCAAGCGGCTGGACGATGCCAGTGCGGGATCTTTCATGGATGGTTCCTCCGTTTCCGGGCGGCAAGCCGCCCCGAACTTCATACAAACGGGCAGGGAGGATTCCTCCACAGCCCCTTCTCTCCTATTATAGCATAATTTGACATTTAGAAAAGCGTCATTTATACTGGAATCTGCTGAAAAGTACGATTTTATTTTGGAGGGCATAGTACAGATGGACTATTTTCTGCAAAAAGTAGGCGGCAAGCCCGCCCGGCAGGCTGTTACCCTGCGACGCTGCACCCCCGCCGAGGCATCGGCGGTGTTCGCGCTGCAAAACGAAGTGCGCGCCGCTATGCCGCACCCGGAGCAGTTCGTGCCGGATACGCTGGAAAACATCACCGGCTATCTGCGCACCGGAATATGTATCGGCGCATGGCAGCAACGGCGGCTGGGCGCGTACCTCATCCTGCGCCTGTGCGGGCAGAGCAGTGAAAACTACGCCGCCTTTCTGGGCGTGCCGCAAAGCCAGTGGCAGCACTGGGCGAACGCAGACAGCGCGGTAGTGCACCCGGACTGGCGGGGCAACGGCCTGCAGCGCGCCATGCTGGAAGCAGCCCTGCCGCTGCTGCCGCCGCAGATCACCCATCTGGGCGCTACCATCAGCCCGGATAACAGCTACAGCCTGCGCAACGCACAGGCCGGCGGCTTCGTCATCCGCTGCCGCCGGGAGATGTACGGCGGCTACGACCGCTATCTGCTGGAAAAGCAGTTGTAACTCCATGCAGTTTTGGTGTACAACCTTTTCGAAATGTGTTATACTATACGGTATGAATAACAGCGAAGGAAACAGGTGAAACCATGGCAGCATCTCTCGGGCAGGAATTCTGCACCCTGCGTGATACTTACATTGAAAAGCAATTCGGCCGCCTGAACGATATGCAGCGGCAGGCTGTGTTTACCACGGATGGCCCGCTGCTCATCCTTGCCGGTGCCGGCAGCGGCAAGACCACCGTGCTGGTCAACCGCATTGCCAACCTCATCCGGTTCGGCTCGGCGCACGGCTCCAAAGAAACGCCCCGCCCGGTGACCGAGGAGGACGTCAAAGCCCTGCGCACCGCTATCATGACCGGTACCGATGCCCCCAGCTGGCTGGACGGGATGCTGCGCCGCAATGCGGTGCGCAGCTGGAACGTGATGGCCATTACCTTTACCAACAAGGCGGCAGGGGAACTGAAGGAACGTCTGCGCCGGATGCTGGGCAGCGAGGAAGGGGACGAGGTGTTCGCCTCTACCTTCCACTCGGCCTGTGTGCGCATTCTGCGCCGCTGGGCGGAGGAGATCGGCTACCCCCGCAGCTTTACCATCTACGACACCGACGATGCCCAGCGCGTGATGAAAACGGTGTATAAAGAACTGAGCATCGATGATAAATTCCTGCCCATCAAGGCCGCCATCAACCAGATGAGCCGCTGGAAGGATCAGCTGGTCAGCCCGGAACAGGCGCTTGCAGACCACGCCAGAGACGTGAAGAGCACCCAGACCGCCCGCATCTACGCAGCTTACGAGAAAAAGCTGAAAGAGGCCGGTGCGTTCGATTTTGACGATCTGATTTATCAGACCGTGCAGCTGCTGGCCGACCACCCGGACGTGCGGGAATTCTACCAGAACAAGTACCGCTACCTGCTGGTGGACGAGTATCAGGACACCAGCGTGGCGCAGTTCCGTCTGGTCAGCCTGCTCACCGGGCCGGAGCGCAACATCTGCGTGGTGGGCGATGACGACCAGAGCATCTACCGTTTCCGTGGCGCTACCATTGAAAATATCCTCAACTTTGAAAAACTCTACCCCGGCACCAAGACCATCCGTCTGGAGCAGAACTACCGCTCCACCTCCAACATCCTCAACGCAGCCAACTGTGTCATCCAGCACAACACCGAGCGCAAGGGCAAGACCCTGTGGACGGATAATGGCGAGGGTGATAAGGTGCAGGTGTACACCGCCGAGAACGAGCAGGACGAGGCCAGCCATATCGCGGACGTCATCGGCCAGCACCTGAAGGCGGGCGGCCATCTGGCAGACCATGCCATCCTCTACCGCATGAACGCCCAGTCTGCCCCCATTGAAAGCTACTTCACCCGCGCGGGCATCCCGCATAAGATCGTGGGCGGGCAGCGCTTCAACGACCGCAAGGAGGTCAAGGACATCCACTCCTATATGTCCATCGTGGCCAACCCCCGGGACGATGTGCGGCTGCGCCGCATCATCAACGAGCCCGCCCGCAAGATCGGTGCTACCACCGTTGACGTCATTGCAGACCTTGCCGGGCAGCAGGGGATCAGTATGCTGGATGTTATCAGCCATGCCGACCAGTACGCCAAGCTCTCCCGCGCGGTCATGCCGCTGCTCAAGTTCTGGCAGATCTACCAGCGCCTGCAGGATTCCCTTGCCACCCGCACGCTGGACGAGTTCGCTTCCGATGTCATTGAACTGACCGGCTACAAGGCCATGCTGGAAGCAGACGCCGCCAAGGGGCACGAGGATGCCGCCGACCGTCTGCAGAACCTTGGCCAGCTGGTAAACAACGTCAAAAACTACTGCGACCAGCACGGCGAGGAAGCCACACTGGAAGGCTATCTGGAGGATATCGCCCTCATCAGCGATATCGACAGCTACAACGAGAGCAGCGATCAGGTGGTACTGATGACCATCCACTCTGCCAAGGGCTTGGAGTTCCCTTATGTGTTCCTCATCGGCATGGAGGAGGGCGTTTTCCCCAGCGAGATGAGCAAGTACTCCGAAGCAGATCTGGAAGAAGAGCGCCGTCTGGCTTACGTCGGTATCACCCGCGCCAAAAAGGAGCTGTACATCTCCAACAGCGTCACCCGGATGCTGTACGGCCGCACCCAGCGCAACGAGCCCAGCCGCTTTCTGCGGGAGATCGAGCCGGAATATATAGAGGAGACCCGCAGCCCGGTGCTGGAACAGCGTTCCCGCATGGGCGGTTGGGGCAGTAGTTACAGCGATACCGTGCCCGGCGGGGCATCCGGCTACTCCGGCCCCTCTGGTTACAGCCGCAGCAGCTACGGCGGCGGTTATGGCTCGGGTTACAGCTCGGGCAACCGCAGCGGCTACCTGAACCGGGAATATAACGCCGGTGAAAGCCGTGGTTTTGGCTCCTCTTACGGCGGAAGAAGCACCACTTCTTCCGGTTTCGGCAGTCACTATGGCAACAGCTCCACTCAGCCGACTACCAGAAGCGGCGGATTTGGTTCTGGATATTCCAGCGGAAATGCGACGAAAAATGCTGTAAAGCAAACAGCCTTTACAACAAATTCTGCCGTAAAATCGGTGGCTTTCGACGCAAAGCACTATGAACCGGGCGACATCGTGGAGCACAAGGTGTTCGGCCGCGGCACGGTGCTGAAGGTAAAGCCTGCTGCCGGGGATCAGATCGTGGAGATCAACTTTGAAAAAGTGGGCATCAAGAAAACGATGGCCAATTTTGCGCCCCTGACCAAGATTACGGAGGAAGAATGACCCTATGATGACTGTTCGTTTGATTGCCCACACCCCGGAACCGGAAAAGGTGGTGGCGGCTGCCGCAAAGCTCTGTTACTCCGACGCCCACATCACCGACCTTCTGGACGGGTTGGACGAGGAAAAAACTGCAAAATTTCTGACCATGCTCAGTGACCTTGGTCACGCAAGCCCCATCGAGCACGCCAGCTTCACCTTTGGCATCGAGGGGGTCAGCCGCACCCTGCTTGCCCAGATCACCCGGCACCGCATTGCGTCCTTCAGCGTGCAGAGCCAGCGCTATGTGCGTCTGGATGATTTCCGCTATGTGACGCCCCCGGAGATCGAAGCCATCCCGGAAGCAAAAGCCGTTTTCCTTGCCAGTATGGAGGAGGACGCCCAGCGTTATCTCGACCTTGCCCATAAGCTGGAGGAGGGGCACACCGCCCGCCTGATGGCTGAGGGAATGCCGGAAAAGCAGGCCCGCGCCAAGGCGTCTAAACAGGCCAACGAGGACGCCCGCTTTGTGCTGCCCAATGCCTGCGAGACCAAAATGGTAGTCACCATGAACGCCCGCAGCCTGATGAACTTCTTCCAGCTGCGCTGCTGCAACCGCGCCCAGTGGGAGATCCGGGAACTGGCTGAAAAGATGTTTACGCTGGTTTACCCGGTGGCACCCCATATCTTTGCCAAGGCCGGCCCTGCCTGCCTGTGCGGTGCCTGCCCGGAGGGCAAGATGTGCTGCGGCAAGACCGCTGAGGTACGCGCAAAATATGCTGCCATTAAAGAAGGTGCCGTCGTATGAGCAAAGGCAAACTGATCGTACTGGAAGGGCTGGATGGCAGCGGCAAGGCCACACAGGCAAAGCTGCTGGCAGAGCATCTTGCCGCGCAGGGTGTACCGGTGCAAAAGATCACCTTCCCGGATTATGCCAGCGATTCCAGCGCACTGGTCAAGATGTATCTGGCGGGGCAGTTCGGCCAGCACCCGGACGATGTAAACGCCTACGCGGCTTCCAGCTTTTACGCGGTGGACCGCTATGCCAGCTATAAAACCAACTGGGGCAGCTTTTATGAGCAGGGTGGTGTGATCATCGCCGATCGATACACCACCTCCAACGCGGTGCACCAGTGCTCGAAGCTTCCGCAGGAGCAGTGGGAAGAATATCTGCACTGGCTGTTCGATTACGAGTTCCGGCTGCTGGGTCTGCCCGCACCGGACAGGGTCATCTATTTGCAGGTAGACCCGGCGGTCAGCCAGCGGCTGATGACCCAGCGCTACCACGGCGACGAGAGCAAAAAGGACGTGCACGAAAAAGATACGGCTTATCTGGCGCGCAGCCGCGCCGCAGCCGAGTTCTGCGCCCGGCATCTTGGCTGGGACACCGTGCACTGCACCAGCGGGGACGCAATGCGCAGCATTGAAGAGATCCAGCAAGAGGTACAGCAGCTTGCCCGGAAAACACTGGGCTGAACAATAAAATACGATAAGAGGGGGCATCCTGAACGATGTATCGTCTGATGCAGCCGTCCGACGAGGCGGCAGTGCTGGCTTTGTGGCAGAGCCAGCATCATGATACCGAAGATTTTGCAAAAATGGTACTGGAACGTTTTGCCGGTGTGCAGAACATTTATGTGGCCGATGAAAACGACGCCATCGTGGCGGCTGCGCTGGCTGTGCCGGTCACCCTGCAGGGGCGCACGGGCAATTACCTGTGCCTGTGCGGCGAGGGCAGTCTGCTGCTGGCGGGTCTGTTGGATACCCTGTGCGCCCAGCAAAAGCTGCGGGGCGCAGGCTTTACCGTGGCAGTCCCGGCAGACGCAGCACAGGCCGCTCTGCTGCAGGATAAAGGCTTTGCAAAGGCTTTTGCCCTGCGCTGCCTGCCCCGTGAGGTGAGCCGCAACCTGTGGAGCCAGGCGGAATTTGACACGGTGACGGCCAAAAAGCTGTGCGAGCTGCGGGAGCAATTCTGGAAGGATACCGTGCAGCTGAGCCCGGAGCGCATGGCGGTGGTGCTGCAGGAGCTGTACGCCCGGGGCGCTACCATCGTGTCCAACGAGCATGGCTACGGCATCTACTTCCGCAAGGAGGATACCCTGTATTTTGTGGAGATGATGGCCGACAGCGACCGCGCTGCCGAGATCCTGATGGAAGCCGCCCGCGAGAAGGAAGTCATTGTGGAAAAGGCGGTCATCACGGTAGGCGCTGCCCAGCCGCTGTTTCTGGGCGAGGGCACCCGGCAGGAATACGGCATGATCCGCTTTGACGCAGAGCCTTTTGACGTGAGCGAAAGCTATCTGCGTCTGATGCTGGAAAACTGAAAAAAGGAAGGTGCGTATGGCACACAACGATACACACGCAGCCCGCAAAAAGGGCGGCGCAGGCAAAATTCTGCTGGTAGTGCTCCTGCTGCTTTTTCTGGCAGCGGGCGCAGCGGTGCTGTTTGCCCGTAGCGAAATCCACGGCAGCAGTAAGTCCGGCACTGCGGTCACCGTAAGCATCCAGCAGGGCAGCGGCGTGGCAGCTATTGCCAACAAGCTGAAGGACGCAGGCGTCATCCGCTCTGCCTACCTGTTCCGCTGGTATGTGGGGGAAAAGGGCGCTGCCGCAAAGCTGCAGTACGGCGATTTTGAACTGACCACCGGCAGCTCCTATGATGCACTCATCAGCACCCTTTCCCAGTACGCCAAGGCAGAAACAGCGCGGGTGACTATCCCGGAGGGTACAACGGCTATTGCTATTGCCCAGAAGATGGAAGCCGCCGGTCTGTGCACCGCCGAGGAGTTTTTGAAGGAAGCCAACGAGGGCGATTTCAGCGCTTATACCTTCTGGCAGTATGTCCCGGAGGATAAGGATGCTCCGAACCGCTTTATGAAGTGTGAGGGCTATCTTTTCCCGGAGACCTACGAGTTTTTGAAGGGTGATACGGTGCACAACTATGTGGCTACCTTCTACGCCCAGTTCGATGCACAATTTACCAAGGAAATGTACGCAGCGCTCAAAAAGCAGGACATGACCCTGCCGGAGCTGGTCACCCTTGCCTCCTTTGTGCAGGAGGAAGCGGGCAACAGTCAGGACTCCAATGTGGCGCAGGTGTTCCGCAACCGTCTGGCGGAGGGCTCGCCATACCCCCGGCTGCAAAGCAACACCTCCAGCCATATCCAGAGCGACGCCGACAACAACTATCTCTGGAACTGGGTCGCGCCCTACTACGGCGGCTGGGATGATATCCCGGAAAATATCCTTGCAGCCTACGACACTTACAGCTGCACCGGTCTGCCCGCTGGCCCCATCTCGAACCCCGGCCTTGCCGCCATCAAGGCAGCACTGGAGCCGCAGCCCGATGAGGAAGCCAAGGACGCTTACTTCTTTGTGACCGACCTCAAGGGCAACTACTACTACGCCCACACGCTGGCAGAGCATAACGCAAACTGCAAAACTGCCGCAGCTGTGAACAAAAGCCTGAAAAACTGAGAAAAGGCCGCTGCACTAAAAAACACGGTGCAGCGGCCCCTTTCCCGTTAAAAACTGTGATACATAAGAGAGGAACCTACAAATGTTACAGATCCCGGAACTGCTTGCCCCGGCGGGCGATGCGGAACGTCTGCGTTATGCCATCAACTACGGTGCCGATGCCGTTTACTGCGGCCTGCCGGAGTTTGGTATGCGCTCTGCCCCGGCTAATTTCACCCCGGAGCAGTTGACGGAAAGCGTCATCTACGCCCACGCCCGTGGTCGCAAGGTCTACCTGACCATGAACACCCTGCCCACCAACGAGGAAGCCGACCGCCTGCCGGAGGCCATCAAGGAAGCCGCCAAGGCCGGTGTGGATGCCTTTATCGTGGCAGACCTTGGCGTGCTGGATGCCTGCAAGACCTTTGCCCCGGACATTGACGTGCATCTTTCTACCCAGACCGGCATCACAAACTGGGCAGCCGCCCGCGCGGCCTACAAAATGGGCGCAAAACGGGTGGTGCTGGCCCGAGAGATGACCTTGCAGGATATTGCCATCCTGCGCGATAAGACCCCGCCGGAGCTTGAAATTGAAGCTTTTGTGCATGGTGCTATGTGCATGAGCGTGTCCGGTCGGTGCCTGCTGTCCAACTACATGGCAGGACGTGATGCCAACCGCGGCCAGTGCGCCCAGCCCTGCCGCTGGAAGTACTACCTGAGCGAGGAGACCCGCCCTGGCCAGCTGTACGAGATCGGCGAAAACGAGAACGGCAGCTACATTCTTAACGCCAACGATCTGTGCACCGCGCCCTTTATCGACCTGATCTGCAAGGCGGGCGTGGACAGCCTGAAGATCGAAGGCCGCGCCAAGACCTTCTACTATGTGGCCAGTGTCACCGCCGCCTACCGCAAGGCGCTGGATGCCTATCTGGCCGACCCGGCAAACGATAACTTTGAACTGCCGCCGGAGGTGTACGCAGAGCTTACCCGCACCAGCCACCGGCACTACTCTCCCGGCTTCTATTTTGGCCGCGAGCAGGCCAAGCAGGCCACCGACAGCGCCACCTACATCCGCGAGTGGGAGTTCGTTGGCACGGTGGACAGCTGGGAAAACGGCATCGCCCACTGCCAGCAGCGCGGCAAATGGAGCCTTGGAGATACGCTGGAGGCGCTGTGCCCGGACGGCCGCAGCATCCCGCTTACCCCGGAATGGATCGAGAACGAAGCAGGGGAGCGGGTGGAAAGCACCCCGCACGCCATGGAAAAATACACCATACCCACCCCGGAGCTGCCGCCCATGAGCCTGCTGCGCCGCAAAACGGTGTAAATGCTGCAAAACGTTTTTACACGAAAGAAGGAAAGCGCCATGAAGCAAAATAGCGTCTCTGCCCGCTACGCCCTTCTGGATGAACTGCGCGGGCTGGATCTGGTCAGCATGATGCTCTATCACGGCTGCTGGGATCTGGTCAATCTGTTCGGCATTCAGGCCGACTGGTATTACGGCCTGCCCGGGCATCTGTGGCAGCAGAGCATCTGTTGGGTGTTTATTCTGTTGTCCGGCTTCTGTGTGCAACTGGGGCATCATACCCTGCGCCGTGGCGCACAGGTGTTCGGGGCAGGGGCGCTTGTCACGGCAGTCACGCTGCTTTTTATGCCGGAGGACAGGGTCGTTTTTGGTGTGCTGACCCTGCTGGGCAGCGCTATGCTGCTGACCGGCCTTTTGGAAAAGCCGCTGCGGCAGATTCCCCCGGCGGCTGGGCTTGCCGTCTCGGCAGTGCTGTTCGCCCTGACCCGCAATGTTTCGGCAGGCTATCTGGGTTTTGGAAGTCTGCGTCTCTGGCTGCCGCAGACACTGTATGTAAATTACGCAACGGCGTACTTTGGCTTTTATCCGTGGTGGTTCTATTCTACGGATTATTTCGCCCTTCTGCCGTGGCTGTTTCTGTTCTGGGCGGGGTACTTTCTCTACGGCGTTGTAGGGCGGCAGCGCATGGAGCCCTTGCACTGCTCGGTCTGCCCGCCGCTGGGCTGGCTTGGACGGCACTCGCTGCTGCTGTATCTGTTGCACCAGCCGGTCATCTACGGGGTGCTGCTGGTGGCGTTCCGCGTATTAGGTGGCTGAAACACACGCTTCATGCACTTTTGAGCAAGGCGGCATTGTTGCACCGTGCGAACATTGCGCTAATGACTTGACAAGCGGGGCAGGGCTGTGGTATCCTGTTGGCAGTTAGAAAATACTAACTACAAAATGCGTCATGAAAAACGGACGCATTTTTACAGAGCATGAAGTTATTCTAAACTAACTACACAGAGAAAGAGGTAGAGTTTTATGAGCAAAGTAGCAATCGTATTCTGGAGCGCAACCGGCAACACCGAGACCATGGCAAACTGCATCGCCGAGGGCGCAGGTGCCAACGGCACCCTCGTGCCCTGTGGTGAGATGACCCCCGCAAAGCTGGCAGAGTTTGACGTGGTGGCCTTTGGCTGCCCGGCTATGGGTGCAGAGCAGCTGGAAGAGAGCGAGTTCGAGCCTATGTTTGCTGCGCTGGAAGGCTCTCTAAACGGAAAAAAGATTGCACTGTTCGGCTCCTACGGCTGGGGCGATGGTCAGTGGATGCGCGACTGGGCACAGCGCGCACAGGACGACGGCGCACAGCTGTTCAGCGAGGAAGGCCTCATCTGCAACGAAACGCCTGATGATGACGTGCAGGCTGCCTGCCGTAAGCTGGGCGCAGATCTGGCGGCATGGTGAGCTTTACGAGAGGGAAACTCTCTTGACAAAAATGGTTTGCTGCGCTAAACTATAACTTGCCGTGCTTCGGCATTTTTATAGAAGCAAAAGTTAGAAGGCGCTAACTTTTAGAAGTGCAGCAGCCGTTATGCAGAGTATCGTAAAAATGCAGAATTTACGGCAGGAGAAAACGGACGAAATATCCGTCAACTCCTGCCGTTTTTGGTAAAGGCGGTGTATATGGAAATGGCTGTGGCACTTGGCGTTACAGTAGGCTTTGCGTTTTTGCGCAGTGCAGTACGCCGTGCTGCGCGCCGGTCAGGCCGTAAAGCCGTAAAAGAGAATAAGAATGATCAGGAGGAACGGACCCGATGCAGCAGACCCACAAAAACTTGGATAAAAAGCGTGCAGATGAAAAACTGCTTGTCAGCGAGATGATCGCACTCTACTGCCGCAAACAGCATGACACCGCCAAAGGCACTTTATGCCCGGAGTGCCGACAGCTGCACGATTATGCGCTTGCGCGCATTGAAAAGTGTCCGTTTATGGAAACAAAGACCTTCTGTTCCGCCTGCAAGGTCCATTGCTATAAACCGGAAATGCGGGAGAAAATTCGTGCGGTCATGCGCTGGGCGGGTCCGCGTATGCTGCCGGTGCACCCGGTATTGTCCATCAGGCATGTGGCGGTCACGCTCAAGTCCAAGAGGGAAGCCAAAAAGGCAAACGGATAAAATCCATGTATAAACCCTTGCTCCACAGGGCAACCTATGGACAAAGAGGTGATAAGCATGGAAAACATCGGCGTGACCTGTGATGTCTGCGCGTGCTGCCACAATGTGGACGGCTGCAAATGTGATCTGCCGCAGATCAAGGTGACGGAGCAGTGCAGCTGCACCACCCAGCAGGTGGAGACCCCGCACTACTGCCAGAGCTACGAAGAAAAGTAAGTTCCTACCAACGCAAAGCAGCCCCTGCCGGAAAGATCTTTCCGGCAGGGGCTGCTGCATTTATTGGATCAATGCTCAGCGCAGCGTCACATTGCAGGTGGCAAGGCTGCGGATCAGCGTGCCTACACTGTCTTTCATC
>ENA-OPSJ01000671-OPSJ01000671.1-human-gut-metagenome-genome-assembly--contig:-NODE-671-length-29755-cov-2.789192_pt1 | contig 29755 bp, 37 predicted proteins | sample MGYA00241801_ERZ501893 | MGnify/ENA primary metagenome ERZ501893 (study PRJEB25962, sample SAMEA2042219) | human gut metagenome | biome: human gut; feature: human-associated habitat; material: faeces...
TTATTTTCAATTCCATCTGGTTATGTAGTATCCCTGTAAATCCTCACGCATAATCTTTCTACCCCAGCTAATCATACACGTTTCATAATCAGCATTACATTCAGCTACAATTACATAATCATCTGTTTTTTCGAGTATAAATACCGTATGTGAATCACCCTGAATCCTTGCCTGGTCTCCAACTCTGAGACTATCGTAATTATAAAATCGCTCAGCCGCTGCTTTTTTGCGATGGCGGTCTTCCAAAAATATAATCACTCAGATAACTTGCAAATCCCCAGCACTGCGTACTTGTATCCTTATACACGTATGCGTCGTCAGACATCCCATTATATAGATTGCAATATGCTTCTCCATTTTCTGCATGATTGCACGGAATATCTGTTACCATAAGGTAATCTGTTCTGTCTGATTCAACGTCCATATGATTCCAATATTTACCCGAAGGAAACATCTGCTTTAACTTTTCCACTTTATCGTTAAATGAATCCAGCCATCCGGAAGGATATTGATAATCTGAGGCTTCTTCAGATTCGGACACTGTCTCTACTTCTATTTCTACTCCAGATTCTGACGCACTATCATCCATGTTAAACCCAATGTATTCAGCTGCAAATTTTTCTCCAAGTTCATCCTGTGTCTTCATTTCAATTGAACTTTTGATTTCTGAAGTTTTAATATTTTTTCCCATTCTTATAACCATTACTAACATAAGACCAAGAAAAAAGATAACAGCCACATATTGTTTTTTTATAATTCTTTCTTTGATATTTTTCATATCTATCACCTCTGTCTTTTAACCTCTCCGATTGATATAAAATCTTTTGCTATTTCTTTCTATATCTTTATACGAAGCTTAGTTAAAATCAGTTTTAATTTTTTTAAAATTTGTTATTTTATTAAAAAAGTTTCTATCTGCTCCTACTATTTTAAGGCTTCTTTCTTCCATTTCTATCATCCCTTCAAAACACTATTTTTTCATTTGTACCTATGTTTTCTAGAACTTCATATGTAACGTATATTTCAACACCGTCTTCTTTTTCATAGGTATTTATATTTTTATTTACAATCTTTTTTTCATCCTTTATTTCTTTTTTTAGTTCTTCTTGTAATTCTTCTATCCCTAATGTTTTGGCTTCTTCTAATGTGTATTTTTGTGTATAATTTTCTTTTTCTTTAAATGTGGTTTTTACTACTGAAATCGGTAAATAAAAATCTGAAAATATTCTAAATTTACTATCAGTTTCTATTGTATCATAAATTTCAAATTTTGAATACTTTTTTAAAAAATTTATTTCAAAATTATTTATTTTCAAACTATATTTATTTTCTTGATTACCTGTTTTCCTTGTTTGCGTAAGAATATATGGTATTTTTTTATTCTTTGTATACCATACTTTTGCCTCAATTTCTCCTTTAGCATGTACGTATCTTATTCCTGTATATTTTCCTTCCATCCAGCCATTAATTAAAATATCACCTTTGTTTATTGTATCCCCTACTTTCACATTTGCTGTTCCATTTTGTGCATTGATTTTTGTTATTACTCCTGTTTTATCTGAAACAATATTACAATATTCATTAGTATCTACTATTTCTGGTTTTTGATCAGCTTTCACTAATTTAACAATAATATTTGTACCTTTTTTCTCTATTCCCATCCATGCAACATCATTTCTTTTTAATCTTATCTTATTTATAATTTCTTTGGAATTTATTTTTGATTTTAAAGTCCCTAATTTTATTCCTGCTTCTTCTATATCCTGCCTTATATTAGGCAATTCTTGATTATTTTCTTCTATTATATCCACATTCCATACATACATTGATGATAATCCAATTATAAAAACTACTATTATAAGTAAAATTGCAAATGTCTTTCTTTTTTTATATTTATACATTAAAAATGGAAGACCTTTTTTACTTCTTATTTTTAATTTACAATTCAATTGTTTTACAATTTTACATACTTCTTTAAATTCTTTAATTCTTACATTAAAAAATAACATAGTATTTTTATTTCTTTTTAAATTCCAAATTGTAATATTTCTTTTTTTACATATATTTATAAATCTTTCTATATAATATCCTTCAACACTTATTCTAAGATATCCTAACATGTATTTTAACCATATTTTAATAAGCATTTTTTCCTCCCAACTAATCTTGTATTCTATCTAATTCAATGCTTTCTATCTTTCCTGTTATTTTGATATCATCATTTGTCATTTTTTCTAAATTAAGATTGTATCCATTTATGTTCACTATACCGATATGTGTACTAATACTTGCGAAAAATTCCTCATATTCTAATATTCCTTTATAATTTTCTAAAATAATCTCACTAAAACCTGTCATTGTTATCTTTGGTACATTTGTATACACTTCTTCTGGTATTTCCAAAATTTTATCTAATCTTCTTTTTTTCATTTTACTTACATCCCTTTCTCAAGGCACAAACCAGTTTTGCAAAATTATAATTATTTTTCATCATTTTCAATTTATTTGAATTCATCTAATAGCTTAAATTGATATCCCTGATTTTTAGCTTCTTTAATAATACTATCTAAAACTTCTGAATTTGTTTTAGAATTTGGATGTAAAAGCATTATTTCTCCACAGTGAAAATTGTTTATAATAATTTTTCTACTTTCTTCTAAATTAGGTTGCTTTTTTTCATCCCAATCGAAATATGCAAAACTCCACATAACAGTTTTATATCCAAGTTGAGCCGTTTTTCTTAATGTTCTCTCATTAAATTCGCCCTTTGGAGGTCTCATATACTTCATTTCGTAATTAAATTTTTCGTACATTGCTTGATGTAATTTCATTAATTCATTCTCAATTTCTTCGTTCGATATACTTGGCAAGCTTTTGTGATTTACTGTATGGTTTCCTATTATGTGACCATCTGAAATCATTCTCTCAACTAAGTCCGAAGCAGTATTAAAATAATGTGAAGTTATAAAAAAAGTCGCTTTTACATCATTTTTTTTTAATGTATTTAATATATTTTCAGTATAACCAGCTTCATATCCTTCATCAAATGTTAAATATATCACCTTTTCCATATCATTTCCTAAACATATTCCACTATTTTCTTCAAGCATTTTCCTATTATCTGTTCCTACATCTGGTTGCATATTATTTTTTGCCCTTTTTATTCCCCATCCTATTGTTTTGGTGCTTCCGACATTTACAGATGTTTTTAATGTTTGATCATTATTAGTTGAAAATAGGCTTATTACAATAACTGCAGTTGTTACCATTGACATTATAATTAATTTTTGCTTTTCTTTTATATTTTTCATTATATCCCCCTTTATATTTAAAAATATTTTTTGAGTTTTTAAATTATGAATCTTTTTTATAGTTTTTTCTTATTGTGTCTTAATATTTGACATTTTTTTACATTATTATGTGCATAATTCTTTCATTTTTCCTTTATATATTCAACTTTTAGAATATTTGTTTATTCTTGTTGCCTATTGACAATTTTTAAATTTTGTTTTATAGTTATTTCATATTTTTTTCAAAAAAATGTAAATTTATTTTATGAAGGAGGATTATATGTTAAATTTTGTTCTTTGCGATGATGAAGCAAATATGCTAAATAAAATTTCTTTATTATTTGAAAAAGTTTTTGTAAAAGATGATATTGATGCAAAAATTGTTTTAAAAACTTCAGATTATAAAGAATTACTATCGTATGTGTCTAACAATTTAGTAAATGTTGTTGTTTTAGACATTGAATTTAAAAATACTAATCTTAATGGATTAGATATTGCTAATGAAATAAGAAAGATTAATAAAACTTGTTACATTATTTTTATCACAAGTCACTTTGAATATGTAATGGAAGCATATGATTACAAAACCTTTGCATATCTTTTCAAAAGTGCATTAAGTGTTGAAACTCTTTCAAAAACTTTAGCAAGGCTTTCTGAAGATATTTCTGGAAACACAAGGAAATTCATAAAAATTGATAATAAAGGTACTTTTGTTGATTTAAATGAAATTCAGTTTATCGAAAAAAACGGTATGAAATTAATTTATCACACTGACAATGAGCTTTTGGAGGTGTATAACTCTTTTTCAAAAATTGAAAATTCTCTACCTTCTAATTTTGTTCGTTGCCACAAATCTTTTATAGCAAATATTAATAATATCTCTAGTATTTCTTTGGCTGATAGTACTATTTTATTTAAAAATAATGAAACTTGCTATATAGGTCCCAAATATAAAAATTCTTTTATGGAGGTGATTGATTATGACACATCTCTTAAATAATATAGTAGCAAATTTTGATTGGGCTAGTGTTGCATATTTTGTAGCAGGCATTATTGAAAGTTATTTAGTCCTAACCGTTTTACTTTCAATTTTTGATTTAAAATCCTCTAATATGCAAAAAGCTATATGTATTGTTTTAATGCTATCTACTGGTAAAATAAGTTCTCTGTTTCTTCAACAACCATTTAATATAATACTAAACTATGTTTGTATAGCTATATTTATAACATTCATATTTAAAATTAATATCCTAAAAAGCTTTACAGCTCTAATACTTACTATATTTATATATGGTTTAGTAAATACACTTATTCAAAAGCCATATTTAACAATTTTAGACATTTCGCTAGATACTTTTATGGCTACTCCTAAATATAGAATTACTTATTTAATAATTCTATATTCATTTATTGCACTTATTATTTTATTTTTGAAACGATTTAATAATATAAAATTAAAAATAAATACATTAGATTCTCTAGACAATAGAACCATTATTATTTTAACAACAAATCTTCTGCTAGGAGTTTTCATTTTATTTATGCAATTAGTAATTACTGATTATTACATTGATATAGTATCTACATATATTAATCTTTTAAATTTACTTTTATTAATAGCGTTTCTAATTTTAAGTACTCACTGCTTTATACATGTTTTAGAATTAGCAATTACAAGAAAAGATTTAGCATATGCTGAAGAATGTAATAAATCCCTAAAAATTTTATATGACAAAGTTAAAGGATTTAAACATGATTTTGATAGCATAGTTTCTTCATTAAATGGCTACATTGAGCAAAATGATATGAATGGATTAAAACAATATTTTTCAGAAGTAAAAAAAGATTGTAAAATAGCTGATGATCTAGCTTTAATCAATCCAAGAACAATTAATAATCCTGGAATTTATAGTTTGCTGAACAATGAGTATGCAAAAGCATCAGCATTAGGCATAAACTTTGAATTAGAATTCTTTTTAAATTTAAATGAATTAGAAATCAACATTTATTTCTTTTCTAGAATTCTTGGTGTCTTATTAGATAATGCTATAGAGGCAGCTGAAAATAGCAAAGAAAAATTTGTTAAAATATCATTCATTCGTGAAAATATAAACAGTCGAGCAATTATAACAATAGAAAATTCATATGATAATAAAAATATAAATATAGATAATATATTTAAAAAGGGGATAACAAGCAAAGAAGGCCATGCTGGTCTTGGATTATGGGAAGTAAAAAGATATGTTAATAAAAGTAAAAATTTAGATTTAAAACCATCATCCTCTTCCAATACATTTAAACAAGAATTATTTATTTATGATTTGTAATTTTACCCAATAAAGAAAAACTTCAAACGAAGTTTTTCTTTATTAATTGAATTGATTTTTTAATGTTTAAGAACATTTTGTAGGGATTAATCTTTTTTTATCAATGAAGCTGGCATTTTTGGTTGATGTCCAATCCAAAATATGATGCTTGCTGTATTTGTCGCTTTAGCATATTTTTCTGCCACCCTTGCTAATAATTTCATCATAATTAATTCCCCCTTCTTTTGTAAAATTTAATATATAACATAAGAGTAGTTGCAAAGACTCTCATATTATCAAATTATGTATTATTTGCATAAACTTCATGTCCATATTTATTATCTGTAATTTTAAATGCAAATCTAGTTATTGTTAAGGTTTGTATAAAATCTCCAAATATTATTATTCCCGAAATAACTGTATCTCCTATAAAAAATGCACTAATCATTTCTACTGTTAAAATAATATATGAGACCATCTTTTTTTGTTTTCTTTCCTTTTTTCTCAATATAGGTACATTTTCCGTATCTGCGGGTGCATATAGTTTTATCATTGTCATGCAAAATATCCAAACTGTAATAGCTGAAATATATTTTGCAATTCCTGTTAATACAATATATTTTCCTAGCAATGCAGAACCACTATACAAAATCAATGTATAAATAATACAACCTATGTGTGTTTTCATGTGTACTCCACCTGAGCCACATCTGTATGGAGCAATTAATAATATTGATATTATAGTAAGTTTTAATATTCCTAAAAAATATGCGATTCCTAATATTATGAAGATTTTTGGAACTTCACCTATTATATTCTGTAAACCATACATTATTACTTCTGCTCTCTCGTCATTTATCTCTGGCATTTCCTTTCTTATCTTGTTGGTTAGATATGTGCATAATTTATCAATCACTATTCTCACCTCGCCTTTATCTTAAGTACAAATATAATTTACCACGTTTTTACACATTGTGCTCATTTTGGTTATAAAAAGCTTTTTATATTTTATGAAATTTTCAAATTTTATTTTTCATATATATTTTTAGTATTTTTGTAAAACAACAAAAAAAAGCAGAAACTTAAAGTTTTCTACTTTCTTAAATGTTTACATCTCTTATTATACACCATGTCCCATTACTTTCTGGCAAACACTTAAATGTCATGGTTTCTTTTGAAACAGGATGTTCAAGTGTAAGTTCATACGCCCATAATGCTATTTGCTTTCCTGTTCCTCTTGTTCCATATTTTTGATCACCAAATATACTATGTCCCACATGAGCCAATTGAACTCTAATTTGATGATGTCTTCCTGTATGAAGATTAACTTTTACTAAAGACAAATTTTTAATCTCATTATATGCCAATACTTCATAATCTAATTTAGCAAGTTTTGCATTCTTCTTTTCTGGCTTTACAACTTTACTCATGTTATTTCTTTCATCTTTATATAAGTAATCTTCTAACGTTCCTTTTGTGGAATCAAATTTGCCATCTACAACTGCTAAATATTTTTTCTTAAATGTTTTCTCCCTTACTTGATTACTAAGCCTTGAAGCTGCTTTTGATGTTTTGGCAAACACCATTACACCTCCAACAGGTCTATCTAATCTATGTACTAATCCCAAGTATACATTTCCTGGCTTATTATATTTTTCTTTTAGATATTCTTTTATTATTGAAAGCATGTCTATATCGCCAGTTTTATCTGCCTGTGATGGAATATTGGGTTCTTTTTTAACTACAATAATGTGATTATCTTCATATAATACTTTAAGATTTTGCATTTTAGTTCTCCCATCTTCCAAAAATTCCACAAGGTAACACTAAATTTGAATTTTCCATTGGCAATCCAACTTCTCCTGATGACACCTTACCTTTATAATTTTTAGAAACAGTTAAATTTAAAATATTTTCCAATACCTTGCTTGAAATTCCAGTAGTATAAGAATTTATTAAGAAAAATAATGGCTTATCTGATAATACTTTAGTGCATAAATCAACTAAATCATATATATTATCTTCAAATTGCCAAACTTCACCATTTGCGCCTCTTCCATAAGATGGTGGATCCATTATTATTGCATCATATTTGTTTCCTCTACGAATTTCTCTATTAACAAATTTTACAACATCATCAACTATATATCTAACAGGTCTTTCAGCTAAACCTGATGATGCAATATTCTCTTTTGCCCAGGTTACCATTCCTTTTGAGCTATCGACATGACATACTGATGCTCCTGCTGCCGCACATGCAACTGTTGCTCCTCCTGTATATGCAAATAAATTTAATACTTTTATATCTCTATTTGCTTTTTTGATTTTATCCATCATCCAGTCCCAGTTAACAGCTTGTTCTGGAAACAATCCTGTATGTTTAAATCCCATTGGTTTTATATTAAATGTTAATTCTTTGTATTTTATTTGCCATTGGTTTGGCATCTTTTTCTTATATTCCCAAGCTCCTCCTCCAGTTTTGCTTCTATGATATGTTGCATTTATATTTTTCCATTTTTCTGGATATGTTTTTTCTTTCCAAATTATTTGTGGGTCAGGTCTTGCTAAAATGATCTCTCCCCATCTTTCCAATTTTTGCCCATCTGCCATATCTAATATTTTATAATCATTCCAATTATTTGCTATATTCATTATACTTTTCCTTTTATTTTATTTAAGTTTTTTGGGTATTACTTATAAACCTTTTATATTATACACTATTTACTATTATTTTTCAAATTTTTCTTCTTTAAAACAGAAACAGTGGCAGATTTTTAGTCTGCCACTGTTCCGAAAGGAAAAATTATTTTCCTTTGTTTAATTTCACCATGACTCTCTTTTTCTCTCTCTTCTCATAAACTTATCGTCAAGATAGTCCATGTCCACATCCTCCTCTTCTGACACTGGAACCGAACACTTGCCAGTCAACAGTCTTATGATATAGAGTATGTTTCTTGCTTTAAAATTTTGGGAAACAATAGAAGTTGTAGAAATCTCTGAGAATAAATACTTCACATATTCTCTTGACTCTGAATCTTCATATAACGAAGAACTTCTGAATTCTCTTCTTACCGCTGCTACTGCTGAGCTCAAGAATGACGCTTCACTCTGAAATGTTTCTTTTACTCCCAGACCATCTAAAAAATCTGAAACCTCCTTTGCATTTTCTTTCCATAATTTTTCTGCCATTTGGCTCCGGTATTTCATTCTTTATACCTCCTTGTGAAATTTCAAAAAACTATTTATGGTTACATAATTATTATACCACATTTATACTTGTGTTTCAAGTTTTTTCAACAATTGCTTTTTGGTTTCCTCATATCCCATCTTATATAACAGATTTATTTGACTCAAATCAAGCAATGAAACTTTTTTTAAATTAATATTTATTAAATGGTCTATCCCTACTTTTTCATACATTGATAGTTCTCTTCCTTGCAACTCCATAGCTCTTGCAGCAACTTCTACAATGTTTTTACAGCATTGATTTTTTTCTAGAATTGTATCAAATGAAACTCCAAATACTTCATTTGCCCCAATGTCTTTTAGACCTTTCCAGGGTAAATTTTCTCTTGTGCCCCCATCTATTAATTGTATTCCATCATATTCACATGGTGAAAATACTACTGGAAAACTGCAACTAGCTCTTACTGCTGTTGATATTGGTATATCTGTAATATATTTTGTATTGTCCAATAAATTAGCTCTTACCTCTTTAGATGATGCTATATATACTGTACCTTTTTGCAAATCCACCATTGAAATCATCAATGGCATTTTTATTTGATTTATATTTTTAATTTGACTGTCTTCACATATTTCTTTTATAATTTTTTCTATAACTTTTCCACTATTTAATCCGTCTATTACTAATCTTCTAGTAAATAATAATCCAACTACCATTTTTAATATTTGTTTCCACTCTACATATGTTATTCTTTTGCAATATTTTTTAAACATCTTCCACATCTCATCACTACTATATCCTAATGCATACATTGTTGCTATTATGCTTCCTGATGATGCACCTGATACACAATCAAATTTTATATGCTCTTCTTCAAATGCTTTTAATGCACCTATGTGTGCTGCCGCTTTTATTCCTCCTCCTGACAATGCTAAACCTCTCATAATTCCTCCTCTTTATAATTTTATGATTGATTAGCTTGTATGTATTCGTATTCTTTAAATTCTAATGAACTGAGCAATCTTTACAATCTCATAGATCATAAAAAAATTAACTCCTGTAAGAACAAAAAAAGAAATTACTGCAAAAGAAAATACTTTATGCTTTTTTAAAAACTTCATATAAATCCCCCCTTATACTTGTCCGTAATAATATATGTGAGAATTTTAAATATATTCTTTAAAAAAGATATTTTTCATCGCAGTAATCTACAAACTTTTCTATTTATTCAATTCTTCTAATATTTTTTTAGCAAAACTTTCATTAATTCCTTTAACTTTAGCTAAATCTTCTAAATTAGATTTTTTTATTTTTTCCACACTTCCAAAATGTTTTAATAACGCCTTTTTCTTGACTTCTCCTATACCTTCTATTTCGTCCAAATCCGATTTTGTAATATCACTATCTCTTAATTTTCTATGATAAGAAATTGCAGTATCATGCACCTCATCTTGGAATTTTGTTATTAAATTTTTTAGATTTTCTGATATCTCTAATTCATTTCTGTTTTCATCCATTAATGCTCTTGTTTGATGCTTATCATTTTTTACCATACCAAATACGGGAATGTTTAATTCATATTTAGCTATTGCTGTTTTAGTTGCTCTTATTTGTGTAATTCCCCCATCAGCAAATATTGCATCTGGAAGCCTACCAAAACCGCTAGAATCACTATCTATTGAATGTTTTAACCTACGTGTTATTACTTCTTCCATACATCTAGGGTCATCTTGTCCATATACAGTTTTGATTTTAAAACGTCTTGACAAATTTCTTTTTATTACTCCATCTGCCATCACACACATTCCTGCAACTATGTATTCTCCTGATATGTTTGATATATCATATGTTTCTATTTTTCTTGGTAGTTTGTCTAAACCAAGTACTTCTTTTAGTTCTACTAAAATTTCACTCTTATCTCTTTCTTTATTATCTAATGTTATTTTAGCATTGTTATCTGCCATCTCAACAAATCGCAATTTTTCGCCTTTTTTAGGAGACTTAATTTCTACTTTTCTTCCCGCTTCTTTAGTTAACCATTCCTCTATTGCCTCTTTATCTTCTAATTCTTCTCTTACCATTATTTTATTAGGAAGATTTTGATTATCTAAATAATATTGCTTTATGAATCCAGAAATTATCTCTTTGTCTTCCATTTCTTTTAAGTCTGGAAAGAAATAGTGCTCTCTGCCAACCATTTTACTTCCACGTACAAAAAATATTTCTACACATACTTCAATTTCAGATTTTGCAATTCCTATTACATCAATATTATTTTCAGAAATATTTGATACTTTTTGCCTTTCATTTACTCTTTGTATTGCAACCATTCTATCTCTAATATATGCAGCTTTTTCAAAGTTCATCTTTTTAGATTCTTCTAACATTTGATATTCTAAGTCTTTTAAAACTTTATCTACTTTACCATCTAAAATATCTATTATTTCATCAATTTGTTTTCTATAATCTTCTTTTGAAATATATCCCATGCATGGTCCTAAACACCTATTTATATGATAATTTAAACAAGCTCTTGTTTCAGACCTAAAGTTTCTACATTGGCGAATTTTATATTTTTGTTTTATGAAATCAACCATTTCCTTTGCTGCACCTGGATTTGCATATGGTCCAAAATATTTCGAACCATCATTTATAATTTTTCTTGTTATTACTACATTAGGATAATCTGATTTTACATCAACTTTTATATATGGATATGTTTTGTCATCTTTTAATAATACATTAAATTTAGGTCTATTTTTCTTTATCAAATTACATTCTAATATAAGTGCTTCTGCTTCATTATCAACAACTATATATTCAAAATGGTCTATTAATGATACCATTCTTTTTATTCTTTCAGTTTTATCTGTTTTTCTAAAATACGACCTTACTCTATTTTTTAAATTAACAGCTTTTCCAACATATATTATTTTATCATCAACATCATGCATTATATATACACCTGGTTTATCTGGTAACATTTTTAATTGTTCTTCTATATTAAACATTTCTTTCCTCCTTTCATCTTTTTCTCTTTCATCCTCTATTATGATAAACTATTTTTACTATTTTTGCAATAGTTCTAATCATTATCTTGTAACTATTGAATAATAAAATCTTATAAAAAACTCTTGTAACTTTTTACATTTTGCTATAATATATTAAAGTAAATTGAAATATACCTAATTCATAGAAAGGAGTATTATACCAAAAATATTCAAGCGCCAGAACACATTAATTTTAATTTTGTGTTGACGAGGTCTAGAGTTATCGAAAGATTCGGCGGATGCTCTAGTGGATTGCTTAATCCATAGTATTAAACAAAAATTAGCAGAAATGCTATAACAGATATTAATATATAAGCATGTATATTTCAATTCCACAAAATTTATTTATAAGGAGGTTCTACTTATGTGTGGAATTATTGGATACATAGGACATAAAAAAGCTAGTCCTATATTACTTAATGGTCTTTTAAGACTAGAATACAGAGGATATGATTCAGCAGGAATTTCTACTGTTGAAAAAAATGGATTATCTATTATGAAAGATAAAGGAAGAGTAAAAAATCTATATAATTTAGATGGAATTGATGATTTAACAGGAACTATTGGTATTGCTCATACTAGGTGGGCAACTCATGGAAAACCTTCAAAAGAAAATGCTCATCCACATTTAGATAATAGTGATAGTTTTGCAGTTGTTCACAATGGTATTATCGAAAATTATAATGAATTGAAAAAGTTCTTGGCTGATAATGGTTATACTTTCCGTTCTCAAACAGATTCAGAACTTATACCTAATCTTATTCATTACTATTATTCAAAAGATGAGCAAAATGATAATCAAAAAGTTTTACGTGCGGTTCAAAAAACATGTATGGACCTTAAGGGAAGCTTTGCTCTTCAAGTAATTTCAAAATTTATGCCTGATAATATGATTGTAATAAGAAAAGATAGCCCTTTGGTTATAGGTAAAGGAGATGGAGAAAATTATGTTTCTTCTGATATCCCTACTATTTTATCTTATACAAAAGATTTTTACTTATTAAATGATTATGAATTTGCCGTACTTTCTAGAGATAATGTTGAATTTTACGACATAAATTTAAACAAAATTGTTAAACCTATAAAAAGTATTGACTGGGATATAAATAGTGCTGACAAAAATGGATATGAAGATTATATGTTAAAAGAAATTTTTGAGCAACCTAATGCAGTTAGAGAAACAATAGGCTCTCGTCTACCAGAAAATGAACATTGCAATTTTGAAGATTTGAAATTTACTAAAGAATTTCTATTAACTATAAATAAAATGTATATTGTAGCATGTGGTACAGCAATGCATGCAGGACTTTCTGGAAAATCTGCTATTGAAAAATTATGTAATATTCCTGTAACTGTTGATATTGCATCAGAATTTAGATACAGAAATCCTATTATTGATAAAAATACTTTATGTATTTATATTTCGCAATCAGGTGAAACTGCAGATACAATTGCAGCTTTAAAACTTGCAAAATCAAAAGGAGCAACTACTCTTGCAATTTCTAATGTTATTGGAAGCTCTATTACAAGAGAAGCAGATTATTGTATATATACACATGCTGGTCCAGAAATTGCTGTTGCATCAACAAAAGCATATACATCACAAGTTGTATTATTAGATATTTTAGCAGTATATTTTGCAGAAATTCTAGGTACTACTCCTATTCTTCAGTTGCAAAATATTAAAAAAGAAATTTTAGCTCTTCCAGCTAAAATTGATGAAGCGTTAAAATGTTCTGATAGAATTAAAACTTTTGCAAATAAAATTTATCAAGAAAAAGATATATTTTTCTTAGGTAGAGGTGCTGATTATAATACTGCCTTAGAAGGTTCTTTAAAATTGAAAGAAATTTCTTATATTCATTCAGAAGCTTATGCTGCTGGTGAATTAAAACATGGTCCAATAGCTTTAATTGAAAATGGAATAACAGTTATCGGTATTATGACTGATAAATTATTAGTTGAAAAGTCTATTAGTAATCTTCAAGAAGTTATTACACGTGGTGCAAAAACATTAGTAGTTACTAATCAAAATTTACCAGCTAATAATTTTGAAACTATTATAACAGTTCCTGATACAGATACATTGTTATCACCTATTCTAGCAATTGTTCCTTTACAATTACTTTCTTACTATATTTCAAAAGCCAAAGGATTAGATGTTGATAAACCAAGAAATCTTGCCAAATCTGTAACTGTTGAATAAAAAACAAAAAGGTGTAATCTCTCTTAAGAGTTTTACACCTTTGTTTTATTTATACAAATATGTTTGAGGATTTACTGCTGTTCCATTTACTCTTATTTCTAAATGTAAATGTGGGCCAGTTGAATTTCCTGTTGAACCAACGGCTGCAATTACTTCGCCTGCCTCTACCTGTTGTCCTTCTGTAGCATATAATTCACTACAATGTCCATACCAAGTTTCTACTCCATTTTCGTGTGAAATTTTTATTAAGTTCCCATATGAGCCACTTCTTGCAGCAAATGTTACAGTTCCTGATGCAACCGCTTTTATTGGTGTTCCACTTGGTGCAGCTATATCTGTTCCAGTATGCGCACCTGATCTAATACTGCTTACTGCTCCAAATCTGGATGTTATACTTCCACTTACAGGTGTTACAGCAAGAAGAACTCCACTTACAACTGGTGTTTTACTATTTTCTTCTTCTGCCTTTTTTGCTGCTTCTTCTCTTGCTTGTTTCTCTGCCTCTTTTTTTGCTTGTTCCTCAGCTTGTTTTTTTGCTTGTTCCTCAGCTTGTTTCTTAGCCTGATCTTCTGCTATAAGTGCTGAAACTTTTTCTTCAACTTGAGCTTGTGCAACTTGTACTGCTTCCATACTTATTTCATTAATATTTTCTGTATAATTTTCTGTTACACTTAATTCTAATTCTACTGTATCTTCTTTATGCTCTTCTTTAATTTGGTTTATTGCTTGTTCTGCTTCTTCCAAATTATCTACTAATCCTACTGTTTCTTGATTTAAGATAACTGCATAATATTTATACATTATTCTTGCATTTTCTTTTAATGCAACCATTATCTCATCTTCATTACATCTTCTACTTCTGCTTACTAATTTAAATTCATAACTTGGCATATTATCTAATGAAACAAAATCTATATTCTTTCCTTGCATTTCTATTATTTCGCTTTGTATTCTATCTTCCAGATTTTGTTCACTATCTACGTAACCGATTTCTTGTCCTTTTACAGTTACTTTATAAGTTGGTTTATATTTTAATAAAATTATCGCTATTATTAACCCTAATGCCAATGCCATTATGCTAAAAAGTTTGCAACTTTCTTTAGTATAATATTTTACTGCTTTTTTAAAAATAATATACACTCTCCTTTTTACGCGACAAGTACTATTATACCATAATAATTATATTTTTGCAAATTCTGTATCCTTGCTTAGCTCTTTTTAACCCTATTTATGCTTTTTCAGTCTTTTTTTACAGGTTATTCATACATATTTTTCTCTTTTTTACTTCTTTTTATTCATTTTTTCTCTTTTTTTCTGTATTTTTCATTGAAGAATCTTGCAAAATATGATATTCTTAAATATATTATAAAAGAGGTTTTGATTATGAAAAAATTAATAGTACCACAAAAATATGATAACAAAAAATTAACTAAGTTCATATTAGATAGTTTCCCAAAACTTTCTCCAAATATGCTGTACAAAGCTTTGCGTCAAAAAGATATAAAAATTGATGGTAAAAGAATAAATAAGGATTGTAACATATATGATGGAAATGAAATTCAGGTGTTTATTTCTGATTCATTTCTTTGTCCTGAACAAACTTTAAATATTGTATTTGAAGATGATAATATATTGATTATAAATAAGCCTGCCGCTTTGGAAGTTACTGGTGATAATAGTCTTACTACAATTGTTCATAATAAATTTGCTAATAATGCCTTTCTACCAATGCCATGTCACAGATTAGATAGAAATACTAATGGTCTTGTTTTATTTGCCAAAAACGAACAAGTTTTAAATATTTTATTTGATAAATTTAAAAATCACGAAATTCAAAAAAAGTATTTAGCTCTAGTATATGGAATACCTAAAATAAAAAAAGCCAGACTAGAAGCATATTTATTTAAAGATACAAAAAAATCTCTTGTCTATATTTCAGATGATTTTAAAACAGGATATAGCAAAATTATTACTTCATATACTGTACTTAAAGAATACAAAAACAATTCCTGTTTATTAGAAATTGAAATAGAAACTGGAAAAACACATCAAATTAGAGCTCATTTAGCCCATATTGGTCATCCAATTATTGGTGATGGCAAATATGGTATCAATTCTATTAATAAGCAATTTGGCTTTAAGTATCAACAACTTACTGCATATAAATTAACTTTTAATTTTAAAACAGATAGTGGTATTTTAAATTATTTAAATGGAAAAACAGTGACTCTAAATTAGTCACTGTTTTATCATTTTTATTAATCTTCTAATAAGTTATAAAAATTTTTAAATTCATATCCTTCTGATTTTAAATATTCTATTGATTCTCTTAAAATTGTAGAAGAATCGCTTACATCTTTAGTATCATGCATTAAAACTACTAATGAACCTTTATTTCTTGATGTTTTCTTCAAATTATTTAATAATTCTTGTTTTGAATATTTTTTTACAGAGTCATTATTTAAGCAATTCCAATCAACATATGTATATTGCATTTCTTCCAAAACTTTTAAAACTTCCTTTTTTCTTGCCTTATTAGAAGGAGACATAAATCCATTCGGAAATCTAAAAATATGTGAACAATAATTATCAATTCCTATTGCTTTTCCTATTGCAGCATCAGTTTTTTCCACTTCATTTCTAAAGCTTTCATTACTTTTATATAAAACAGAATTATTATGATCATATCCATGATTTGCTATGTAATGTCCTTCTTCATATTCTCTTTTTACAATCTCTGGATGCCTATCAACATATTTACCTATTACAAAAAATGTAGCTTTTACCTCTTCTTCTTTTAATATATCTAGAATTTTTGGAGTTACTGAAGTTGTTGGACCATCGTCAAATGTTAAATATGCTACTTTTTCTTCACTTTTAGTTATTTTAGCTATTTTTTCTATCATTTCTGTTGATAGCGAACTATTCTTTGATAGTTCTACTGCACATGTTTTAGAATTATTTAGTTTAATAATAATTACTATCGTTATACATATGATTACTATTATTAGCAAACATAATAGTTTAATTTTCAAATTTTTATTCATTTATATCACCTATTTTAATATATGTTTTTAAAATAGGTTTAGAATTTATTTTTTTAGTATATAGCTTAAATCACCTGAATTAAATGTCAAGTATGGTGTTTCCGTATTATCGTAATATACTCTTTGAAGCATTTCTGTTCTACCATCTGAATATGTTAATTCAACATAACAATCTCCAAGTTTATTATAACTTCTTAATATTTTGTACTTTCCTTCTGTTGAAGTTGAACCATCAGTTACTGGATTTATCGCATCAACAAATGTTCCATCATCATTAAGTTGTAAATAACTTCCAAATTCCAAATATGAACTTCCATATAAATCTTTTAGGTTATCATATGTTTCATTTGCTTTTAGGTCTGAAACTTTTTGTGTGTTCCATTTTCCTATAATTTCACTATCTTCTGTTTCACTTGATGTTATTGCATTTGAGCTACTAGAAGTTGTATCGCTACTTGTTGTTGTATTTTCTTTTGTTGTATTTTGAAATGTTGTGTTAGTGTTTGTTGATGTTGTATTACTATTTGTTGTATTTGTATTAGTCGTGGTCGTATTTGTATTAATTGGTCTTGTTGTGTTTTTTTCATTATCAGTTGTTATTGCTGATACTTGCTCTTTTATAGATTCTGCTTGTTTATTACTTTCTATTTTATTTTGATAAACTTTTGCAACTATTACTACTGCAATTACTACTAATGTTATGCATAAAACTCCTAATATTATTATTAAGTTCTTTTCTTTATTTTTCATATTCCTTTCCTCCTTATATTAAAGCTGCCGAAACATGATAAATATCAGCATTCTTTCCTAATTTTTTTTGAGCTTCTCTAAGTACTTTATGGTCATCATCTAATAAAATCAAGTGGTTATATTGGTCACCTTTTTCCTCTATCTTTTTCGCCTTTATTGTATCCCTATTTTCTTTGTTGTACTCTCCTATTTCTTTAGTAATTATTAACCAGTTTTTTTGGGGAATAAATGGTGTATTTTTTTCTAGCCATTTTTTCTTTTTTTCTGTTAATTTAGACGTTTTGGATAATGACAATATATACAAATCTATATTTGATATTTGTGATATTTTTTCTAATGTTTTTATAATATCTTTTAATGGTTCTGCATTGTCATAATCTTCTTCCATTTTTTCAGCTACCTTGTCTTCTGGGTATACGTTATATACAGCTATAGTTCCATCCATATCAATAAACATAGCTACTTTTTGATTTTCTTGACAAGTTTTTTTTACTTTTTCTATGAATTTACTCATTTAAAATCCTCCCCATTTTTATTATAACATAACTACATATTTTTGTATATATATTAACTAATAATAATGAAAATTTGGCAATAAACCATTGGTTTCAAATTGTTTATCCTGAATTCTAGTTCTATACTAAATATAATACGTGTATTAGAAAAGGTTAAGTAAATATCCACAAAAAATAAAGGGCAGCTATTGCAAAACCAACAACTGCCCTTTATTTTTTATACACTTAATCCTTATAAAATACCACCATCGGCTTACCTAATGGAGTACCATCAGCAGTTTCAAGCTCAATTTTGAAGTTGATATTGCTATACTTCAGTGACATGCTTAAAAAGTATGCCGCCTGCAAACTGCCCGTCTTCTCAATAATGTCTCCGCTTTCCATTGCCTTAAATCTCTGCATAGCTTTTTCATATGATTCGTGCATATTTTTCCTCCTGGTCAATGACCTTTTTCAATAATTTGTTTAATAATATATGCAAACACTCCTTAGAGTGGAAATAAGAAAGTAAATATATATAAAACTAAGTCTTGCTTAATCTATTATCAGTATACCACATTATGTTAATTTTGTCAAATTTAGATACAATCTAATAGTGTAAAATATGATTCATTTGTGATAATGTCTTAATATATCATTTGAGAAAATGTCTTAATTTTAAAAATATGATATAAGTAAATCTGATAAAAATATCGGAGGTGCTTATGAGAAAGGTAGAATTAAGAATGAATGAAGAATATAAATATAAAATAATAAAAAAATTAGTTGAAACAAACGGAAATAAACAAAGAACTGCCGTTACCTTAAAAAGATCTATAAGACAAATTGATAGAATGATTGCTGGATACAAAGAATATGGAAAAGCTTTTTTTGTACACGGTAATCGTGATAGAAAGCCTAAACATGCTCTTACAGATGATTTTAAAACAGAAATAGAATTATTATATATTAATAAATATTTCGACTGTACATATACCAAATTTAAAGAATTTTTAGAAACACGCGAAAATATAAATTTATCTATTGATGAAGTTAGAGTTATCTTAAGAGATAGATATATCTTTTCTCCTAAAACTCATAAATCAACTAAAAGAAAATTTAGAAAAAAGCTTGAAAATGAAATAAAAACAGCTAAAAAGAAAGAACAAGAAAAAACTAAAAGCTAAATTAGTACTTGCTGAAGATGCTCACCCAAGGCAACCTAGGTGTCAATATTTCAGTGAAGAACTTCAAATGGATGCTTGTATACATCATTGGTTTGGTAAGGAAAAAACTGCTCTACATGCTGCCATTGATGATGCTACTGGTCAAGTTGTCGGTTTATATTTCGATAAACAAGAAACTTTAAATGGTTACTACAATATAACTCATCAAATACTTTCTAAATATGGTATTCCGTATCTAATTAAAACAGATAAGCAAACTGTGTTTGAATACAAAAAGAAAGCACCTTCTAAGGTCGAAGAAGACACTTTCACACAGTATGCCTATGCCTGCAAACAATTAGGTATACATATTGAAACAAGTTCTGTACCAGAATTTAAACCACGTGTGGAAAGACTATTTCAAACTCTACAACAAAGACTTCCACAAGAACTTAGAATAGCCCAAATCTCTACCATTGATGAAGCTAATGAGTTCTTAAAACAATTCATAATCCAATACAATAACAAGTTTGCTCTGTGTATTAATCATAACAAATCTGTTTTCGAAAAGCAACCCTCTGAGGAAAAAATTAATTTAACCTTAGCTATATTGTGTCAAAGAGTGGTTGATAGTGGTCATTCAATAAAGTTTAATAATGAATATTATAGGTTTATAAACAAACTTGGTAACCCTATTTATTTTAACAAAGGTACTAAATGTACTGTGATAAAAGCTTTAGATGGGCAATTATTTGCTACTGTAGATGAGTCTATATTTGCTTTAGAGAAAATATCAGAAGTACAATCAAAGTCAGAGAACTTTGATGATATCGAAGAAGTAAAAGAAAGAAAAATATATATTCCTAGAATGATACATCCATGGAAAGGAAAATCATTCGAAGAATTTGTTAAAAAACAAGAACACAGATTAGAAGGTGTCGCATAAAAATATTAGCACTAAACTTTATAAATTTAGTGCTAATAAATAAAATTTTTTAAGACATTTTCAAAAATGATTGACAGCAAGCCCATTTAATTTTAGAAAGTAATTCTTCATTTATTGATATTTTTCTTTTAATTGTGCTTATCATATCACAAAAACCTCCTTTTTTCAATATATTGAGGCTTTTTTCTGTCTTTTGCTCTCAAAAAGACAAAAAAAGAAGCCGATTAAATCGACTTATATTTGCGAAATAATATTCACTTTTTGCTTTCTTAAACTCTAGTAGTATCAATACTTTCAAAGAGTTCGACGAAAACGCATAATGGAGCGAATTACATACAAGTTACGAACTAAGTTCTCTTTCTAAAAACATTATATACAAAATTTTTGCGAATTTCAATGAAAGTATATAAAGTTTTCAAATTAAATGATATAATTTGTTTAAAATTACAAACAACTTATTTTAAGGATGTGGTTATATATGTTAGATACTAATTTTAATCAAATTATTGAAATGATTGAAAAGCGAAAAAATAATGCATACAGAAAAGTAAATGAAGAACTGATTTTATTGTATTTAGAAGTTGGTAAATTTCTATATGAACTAAAAGAAAACACTAATTATGGAGATAAAATAACAACAAAAGCCTCAGATTTTATGAAAAATAATTATCCTAACATAAAAGGATTTACTAAAAGAAATATAGAACGTATGATTCAATTTTATAGTACTTATAAAGATGATGAAATTGCGACACCACTGGTGACGCAATTGTCTTGGACAAACAATTTACTTATATTAAGTGGAGCTAAAAGCAAAGAAGAAAGACATTTTTATTTAAAATTATCTATTAAAAATAATTATTCAAAAAGAGAATTAGATAGACAAATATCATCAGCATATTATGAAAGATATATGCTCTCAGATGGAAAACAATTGCCTACAATAAATAAAACTATAGATGAAGATGATTACCCAAATACTAAAATTTTAGATACTTATAGTTTAGAATTTTTAGATTTACCAAATGAATTTTCTGAAAAGGATTTGAAAAATGCAATTATAAAGAACTTAAAAGATTTTATATTAGAAGTTGGTAAAGATTTTACTTTTATAGGAGACGAATACAGAGTTCAAGTTGGAAATCATGATTTCTTTATTGACTTATTATTCTATAACAGAGAATTATCTTGTTTGGTAGCATTTGAATTAAAATTAGGAGAATTTAAAGCAGAATATTTAGGAAAAATGAATTTATATTTAGAAGCCCTAGATAGAGATGTGAAAAAAGAACAGGAGAATCCAAGTGTTGGTGTTATACTTTGTAGTTCTAAAGATAAAGATGTTGTTGAATATTCAATTAGTAAAAATATGTCTCAAACTATGATTTCTGAATATAAGTTAAAATTAATTGATAAAAAATTATTAGAAACAAAACTTAAAGAAATGAAAAATTTGATAGACAATAACGATAAATTGTAAGTTGTCGAACAGATTGGAGAAAATTTTATTATGAGTTTTAAAATAATAGACTTAGAAAAATATGATAGAAAAGAACATTTTATACATTATTTAAATAATGTACCATGTTCATATAGTATGACAGTTAATATTGATATTACAGACTTATTAAAATTAACAAAAGAAAGAAATTATAAATTATATCCAGTAATATTATATGCAATAACAAAAGTAGTTAATAATCATATTGAATTTAGAATGAGTTTAGATGAAAACGATAATTTAGGATATTACATTAATGTAAATACGTCTTATACAATATTTCATAAAGATAATAACACTTTTTCAAATATATGGACCAAATACGATAGTAGTTTTGAAAAATTTTATAATAATTATGAAAAAGATATTCAAGAGTATGGAAACGAGAAAGGTTTTATAACCAAGAAATGTGAAGAAAATAATTTAATAAACATTTCGTCTATACCATGGGTAACATTTACTGAATTTAATTTGAATCTACCAAGAGGAGAAAAATATTTATTGCCAATATTTACAGTAGGTAAATTTTATGAACAAAGTAATAAAATATTATTACCATTAGCAGTACAAGTGCATCATGCAGTATGTGATTGATTTCATACGAGTAGATTTATAAATGATCTACAAGAATTCGTTAATAATTTTGAAAATATAGTATAAGGTAAATTTATATGTTGAAAGGAGATAAACTTATGGATAGAAGATTAAAAATAGTAATAGAAAATTGTCCTCAAAATCATAAATGCCCAGCTGTAAATGTTTGTCCAGTTGGAGCATTATCTCAAAAAGATTTTGAAGCACCTAAAATAGATCATAATAAGTGTATAAGATGTGGTAAATGTTCAAACTTTTGCCCTAAAAAAGCATTAGTATTAGAATAGAAATATATGCTATAGGAGTGAAAATAGATGAACATTTTAAAACCACAAAATCTTCATATTCAAAAATTAGAAAATAAGTATTTAGTTCACATTAAAGAAGATGAAAAAATTAATTATTGCAATTTTGAAAATGAAGAATGTAATAATATAAAATTATATGAAATTGAATTTGAGCATTGTAAATTTAATAATATTTGTATGCAAAATAGAATATTAGAAAAAATAACATTTAGAGATGTAGTATTTGAACAATGCGATTTTTCTAATACAGAATTTTTAGAAACATCTTTTATTAAGTGCGAATTTAATAATTGTAAAGTGTCTGGGTGCAATTTTGCAGAAGATAGATTATATAATGTAGCATTTATAGAAACAAATGCAAGCTATATGAACTTATCAATGGCTAGTATAGAAAATATCTTATTTAAAAATACAGGATTAAAAAGTAGTTACTTTCAAGAAACTAAAATAAAGAATCTTTATTTTGAGAATAGCGATTTAACTGGAGCAAGATTTTTTAAAACAAGTCTAAAAGGAATTGATTTATCAAGTAGTAAAATAGAAGGTATTGCAATTTCAATAGAAGATATTAAAGGTGCAATAATAGACCAATTTCAAGCAACAGATTTACTATATTTAATTGGTGTAAAAATCAAATAAGCATTACAGAAAAGGACACTCATTATAGCTAAATTTCATATATTATAGTATATAATATATGAAAGGAATGTTAGAAAATGTATAACTCAAATGATATGTATGGAAATAACTATGGTAATTATTATAATCCTTATAATTATATGAATTACTATAATATGAATCCAAATTATATAAGAGATTATGGACCAGAACCATTTGTTATGAATATAAATGAAGTAACAAAGCAAAACAATAATTTTCGTACAGCTTTATGGACAGGAAATCATTTACAAGTTACCTTAATGAGTATAAATGTAGGAGAAAGCATAGGGTTAGAAATGCACCCAGATGTAGACCAGTTTATACGAATTGAACAAGGATATGGACTAGTTCAAATGGGTAATAATAAAAATAATCTAAATTTTGAAAGAAAAGTATATGATGATTTTGCTATTATAATTCCAGCAGGAAAATGGCATAATCTTACCAATATAGGAAATGTACCAATTAAATTATACTCAATATATGCACCACCAAATCATCCAAAAGGAACGATTCATAGAACGAAAGCTGATGCAGAACATGAATAAAAAATGATAGATTAATCTACTAATTAGATTAGTCTATCATTTTTTTAGTAACATATTAAAACTTTTAAGCATATATACATACAAGGAGGATTTATATATGACTAAAAAAAGTTCTATACTTAAATTTGAAATAATAAGTGCTATTTTTATGCTGGTAGTAGGAACACTTTTACATTTTACTTTTGGATGGTCTAATAACAATCCATTGATAGGTACATTTAGTGCTGTAAATGAAAGCACATGGGAACATTTAAAATTATTATTTTTTCCAATGCTGATAAGTACAATTATAGGATATTTTTATAAATGGAAAGTTATACCTAATTATTTATGTGCTAAAGTGCTAGGAATTATATTATCTATGTCTTTTATAGTAGTATTTTTTTATACATATACTGGAATAATAGGAACAAACTTTGCTATAGTAGATATTGCTAGCTTTTTTATAGCAGTAGCATTAGGTCAATATATAGCATATCGAAAAATGGAATCAACATTTTCTTGCAATAAGTTAGTATCTATTATAATTTTATTGGTATTATGTTTGTGTTTTTTTGCTTTTACATTTTTCCCACCTCATATTGCATTGTTTAAAGATCCAATAACAGGTATGTTTGGAATTTAAAAGTATAAAATATTAATCTTATAGTAAAGGCAGAAAATTGAAATTTATCTGTCTTTTATGTTATAATCATCTCGACAACTTACAATTTATAATTTAAATTATTTATTAATTAATATTATTATTTCAGTAAAGGGTATGGGAATTTCATATATAAGAATTTATGCGGGAGTATAAATTCAGTGCTGTCTAGCTAGCTAGACATAGATTTTATTCCCATATTCAAAAAATATAAAAAAGAGGATTAAATTATTATTATAAGTTTTTCCTCTTTTTTGAAGATTATTTATATAAAAACATATTCATTTAAGACAATTTCTTCTGCTGTATTTTTATAGGTGTTCATTAATTTTGTCCATTCCAATGGATTTAATTCTTTGTTTTTTTCAGACAGTCTTTCATCATTCCTAATATAATTTTCCATTAGTTCTTTATAATAATTCTCACAAGACCTACTTACTAAAAGAAGATGATGAGTTAATTTATTTGTCATCAATAATGTTTCATAAAGTGCCTTCTTGTTTTGTGCAATAAAGTATAATCTTAATATTCCATATCTTCCAAGTCTTCCATAATTTTCTTCTTTTTCTAAATATAAATCTGGTAATAAATAATCTCCTTTTCTTGTATAAGTAACTTTCATTTTTATCATTCCTTTCTTCTTTAAATAGTGTTAATTAATTCATTTTTTGGCACTAATATTAAAATATCTTTAATAATATTTTTCTCAGTATATGGATAACTAACAATGCCATCTATATATAAATGTTCTTGCGATTTAGTACTAAATTCTTCTAAAAATTTATTAGAATATTCTTTGTGTTTCATTTTCTTAATTGATAAAATATCATAATTCGATTCCATATTTTTTAACTCAATTTCATCAATTTCTTTATGAAATTTAATTCCAATATTATTGTCATTCATAATATTATTAAGATATTTTAAGTATTCTTTACTGCTTTTAGTTATAAACTCATCTGTGAATTTTATGTCTTTAATTCCAATATTATAGTTTTTATCACGTTTAATTTCTATCATAGATATAAGTCTATGAATCATATCTCTTTTAACTTATCTTGATAACAAATCATAAAGAAAAGCAAATCCAATATTTTTAATATTAGTAAAAAATAAAGTGTTATTTTCCTCTGTACAATCTAATTTTTTAACAAGTTCTATTGTATATTCTTTAGAATTATTATCTGGATCAAGTCTTACTTTCTTTTGATTTAGTTTATCAATTTCCTTTTTGATAACATCATTTTTATGATTAATTGTTTCGACATCTAAATTAGAACCTAAATATAAATCTACTAATCTTTTTTCCTGTAATTTTAATTTTTCGATTGCTTTTTCTATATCTTTTACATCATCACTTTTGGTAGAATTACAAGTTATAATTTCATTATCCATAGAAAGCATAAATAGCGTTAATTCTTCTAATACTTGTTTTAATTTTGTTTCTATTTTTTCAGTATTATAATGAAGTCCAAATCCACTACAATTATGATTTTTACATCTTAAATGGTAATAAACTTATTGCTTTCCGTTAGGATATTTAAAAGATTCTGATGATGACATTATCTCACCACAAATAGGGCATTTTACTAAACCAGAAAACAAATGAATATATTCTCCATAGTTAGAATGTTTGTTTTTTACTAAAACATTTCTAGTAGCATTCCATGTTACTTCATCAATAATTGGTTCACAATAATTTTCAACTCTTAAAATATCTTGTGATTTTCTTTTGTACTTTCCATATTCAAAGATACCAATATAAATAGAATTAGTAAGTATTTTATAAACTCTATCAGATTTCCATTTTCCTTGTTTTAGATACGCATTATTATCTTTCATAATAGTGGCAATGCCTCTTGTAGAATTACCTTGTTTGCACAATTCAAATATTTCTTTTACAACTTCTGCTTCAATAGGTTCTACTTCTAAATGACCAGTTTCCTTATTTCTAATATAGCCATAAGGTGCTTTGCTAGGATGAATACGTTCTAATGCCATTTCTTCCATAGCTCGTTTAGTTCTTGCTCCAATTTCTTTTCTTTCTCTTTGACCAAATACTAAATTCATTCCAAAAATCATTTCACCATTAGCAGTAGATACATCATAAGGTTCGAGTATTAGTTCTATTTTTACATCATGTTCCTCACAATAATTAAGTAGCCAAAAACCGTCATAATTATTACGAGTAAGTCTATCAACTTTAATTGCAACTAATTTATCAATCTTTTTAGATTTAATATCTTTTAGTAATCTTTGCATTTCTGGTCTCATCAAATCTTTTCCAGAATGTCCAGCATCATTATAAACATCAACAATATCATATTCATTCTTTTCACAATATTCTTTAATCATTCTAAGTTGTGAATCAATAGAATAACCATTATCTCTTTGGTCGTCAGTAGATACTCTTACATAAATACCACATCTCATAGTTTTCCTCCTTTCATTAAATTTCGAGAAATATTAAAATACTTCTCATATGTTTCCTCACAAATAAGCAAAATGTATAGTCTAAAATTAAAATTTTTTCAAAAATTGTGCAATTTCTTTAAAATTATACTTTTGATTATGTTCTTTAATATAAAAAGGCTTATTTGATATTTCATTAACTTTGTATTCAAGTATTGTAAGAGTAGTAGGATATGTAATCTGGTATTCAGTAGGCATTACTACTTGTAAGTTGGTGTGCAAGATAGTTTTAATTTGTCCTAATTTAACCTTATATTTAAATTCTTTTAAGGTTTCGGTTAAATCTTTATTAGGTTTTAGATTTTCAATTACTTTAAATTCAAGCCTGAAAAAAGTCCTCCTTTCTAGAAAGAGAACTTTTAAAGTTTTATATAAAATAAAAACTCACGAACTTTTAAGTTCGTAAGTTGATTTCAAATGGAGCCACTAAGCAGAATCGAACTGCTGGCCTACGGGTTACGAATCCGTCGCTCTACCAACTGAGCTATAGTGGCAAATCAAATATAATATAATATAACATATAATTAAAAAAAAAACAATACAAAAAAGAGACTCTTTCGAAAAAGTCTCTTTTAAATCAACATAAAAATTTTAAAATTATTCCACAATCATTGGGCCGATATTAGTAACAGTACCAGCGCCAAGAGTTAGAACAATATCATCAGCCTTAACATTATCCTTCAAGTAAGAAGCGCAAGCTTCAAGTGAAGGAATATATTTTGCATCTTTACCCAGTTTGATTATAGCATTAACCAAATCTTCAGAAGAAATATTATAAGTATTAGTTTCACGAGCCGCATAAATATCAGTAACAATAATATTATCAAAAGAAAGTAGGGCTTGAGCAAAATCATCTAAAAGGTTGAAAGTTCTACTATATGTATGAGGTTGAAAAACAACCCAAGATTGGTTATATTTCTTATTCTTTAATGCTTTAGCGGTAGCAGCAACTTCAGTAGGATGGTGGCCATAATCATCATAAACCTTTGCACCATTAACAGTTCCTTTAAATTCAAAACGTCTGTCAGCACCAGTGAATTTTTTAAATGCAGTTTGCATATAGCTTGCTTCAATGCCATAAGCATCACACAATGCGATACAAGCCAAAGTATTCAAAACATTATGTTTGCCAGGAATTGAAAGTTCAAAATGACCAAATAATTCACCAAATTTATAAACATCAAATTCAGGGAAACCATCTTCATTAAAAACAATATTTTGCGCAGAAAAATCAACGTCTTCATTTTCAATACCATATTTAATAGCAGGAGCTTTAGAGTAAACAGGTAAATCTAGGCAATTAGGGTCATCTGCATTTATAATTAAATGACCATCTTCTGGCAATAATTTAACATATTTAATGAAGGCTTTTTTTACATTTTCAAGATTTTTATAATAATCCAAATGATCATTATCAATATTTAAAATGATTTCAGACTTAGGACTAAATTTTAAAAAGCTTTCAACATATTCACAAGCTTCAATTATAAAATTTTCGCTATTTCCAACTCTGTAATTTCCATTAAGTTCTTTTAACATTGCACCAACTTGGATACTTGGATCTTTTTGAGCTTCTATAAAACATAAAGAAACAAGTGAAGTTGTAGTTGTTTTTCCATGAGTTCCAGAAACGGCTATTGTGTTTTTATAGCATCTTGTAAGCTCGCCAAGAAAAGTAGACCTCTCTATAAGAGGAATACCAAGCTCTTTTGCATGAACAAATTCTGGATTATCAGGATGAATTGCAGCGGTATAAACCACACAATCAGCACCTTCAATATTTTTTGCATTATGTCCTACATAAATTTTGATTCCTGCATTTTGCAAAGCATGCAATGTTTCAGAATCTGAACGGTCACTTCCAGAAACTGAAAAACCCCAGTTAACAAGAATTTCAGCGATACCGCTCATGCTAACACCGCCGATTCCTATCATATGTATATTTTTATATTTTTTTATATTATCAATATTTGGCATTATAAACACTCCCTATGAAATTTCAAATTTGCTTTTCTATTATATACTTATATAATGTAAATTTCAAGATTTTTGTTACAAAATATTATTTTAAAATTTCAAAAAATAAAAAAATAAAAAAATTGTAAAAAAAAGAGGGAAAAAAAAATGCAGTGCCGAATAATATACTAGTACATAAGATACGATACAATATATGTACAAATATTAAAAACAGTGGAGGTGCACACAATGCAAATAACAGACGTACGTTTAAGAAAAGTAAATTCAGAGAACAGAATGAAAGCTGTTGCTTCTGTAACATTCGATAATGAATTTGTTATCCATGATATCAAAGTTATCGAAAGTCAAAATGGATTATTTATAGCTATGCCAAGCAGAAAAACTCCAAACGGAGAATTCAAAGATATAGCTCATCCAATCAATGCTGAAACAAGAGAGAAGATTCAAAAGGCTATCCTAGAAGCTTATGACGCTCCTGAAACAGAAGAATCAGCAGAATAATAAATTTACAAAAGTTCCTTCTAGTGAATAGAGGGAACTTTTTTTGCACCATTTTGCACCGATTATTCCGCTTTTTTTCTGTGCAATTTTGCACGGAAAAAAAGCGATC
>ENA-OPSJ01000673-OPSJ01000673.1-human-gut-metagenome-genome-assembly--contig:-NODE-673-length-29700-cov-2.779760_pt1 | contig 29700 bp, 24 predicted proteins | sample MGYA00241801_ERZ501893 | MGnify/ENA primary metagenome ERZ501893 (study PRJEB25962, sample SAMEA2042219) | human gut metagenome | biome: human gut; feature: human-associated habitat; material: faeces...
CATAATATCTTACCAGATGACGGACCAGGGTCTTTGGTACGGATGCGTTCACTGCATACATGGACATGTGGTCTCCGTTATAGGTAGCCCAGCCAAGTGCGAGCTCCGACATGTCTCCCGTACCGATGACCAGGGCATTCTCCTTGTTCGCAATATCCATAAGCACCTGTGTGCGTTCTCTCGCCTGCCCGTTCTCATAGGTAATATCATGGCATTCCATGTCTTGTCCGATGTCTGCGAAATGTCCGGTCACTGCCTCACGGATATCCACTTCCCGAAGTGTCGTACCCAGAGTCTTCGCTAACAGGCAGGCATTCTCGTAGGTCCGGTCCGTGGTACCGAAGCAGGGCATGGTCACGGCAATGATTCCTTTTCTTGCAAGTCCTAACAGATCAAACGTCCTCACCGTCACCAAAAGTGCCAGTGTAGAATCCAGTCCTCCCGAGATTCCGAGAACCGCCGTCTTACCACCGATATGTTCATAGCGTTTTTTCAGACCATACGCCTGAATGGATAAAATATCTTCACATCTTCTGTTACGGAGAGCCGGATCCTCCGGTACAAAAGGATGCGCCGCGAACTTCCGTTCCAGTTTGGTCTCCGTAAGTTCCATGGAAAACGGAATCTTACAATAGGAAGCCGTCGGCTGTTTTCCAAAGGTTCCCATTCTTCTGCGCTCGCTGCTTATTTTGAGCACATCCAGGTCTGTGTAGAGAATTCCTGTGGCGAAACGGGAAGACTGTGCCAGCAGTGTTCCGTTCTCCGCAATCAGATTATGCCCTCCGAATACCAGATCCTGAGTGGATTCTCCTTCTCCGGCGGAAGTATAAATATACCCACACAGAAGTCTTGCGCTGGTGGATTTTACCAATAGTTCACGGTAAGCGTCCTTGGATACCGTCTCATTAGATGCCGACAGATTGGCGATCACCGTAGCCCCTGCCAATGCATGGGAAGTGGATGGCGGATCCGCCACCCACAGGTCCTCGCAGATCTCACAGCCAAGAACCAGCTCCGGCAATTCCTCACAACAAAACAAAAGATTCGTTCCAAAAGGGACCTCATATTCTCCCAGGCGGAAATTCGTTATCCTTTCCTCCCCGGAAGTAAAATATCTGCCCTCGTAAAATTCCGCATATGTCGGAATATTTTTCTTCGGGATCATGCCCAAAATACTTCCACGATATACTGCGGCAGCCACATTATACAGACGACCGTCCTTTTCCACGGGAAGTCCCACAAAAAGCAATGCTCCCAACCGGCTTGTCTCTTCTGCGATCGTAAGCAGTGCTTCTTTTGCCTTCTTCAGCAAAAGATTCTGCAAAAAAAGGTCATTACAGGTATAACCGGTAATACACAGTTCGGGGAACACTATTATCTTCGCTCCGTGTTCCGCCGCTTCTTTTGCCTGGGTACAGATTGCCCGGGCATTATAGACCGGATCCGCCACCCGGATCCCCAGTGTAGCGGACGCAACTTTGACAAATCCCTGTTTCATAAGCTTCCTCACTTTACGGAATCCATTACTGGATCATCTGTTTTAATTCATCCACGGTAAAGTTATAGTTTTTATTGCAGAAATGGCAGTTCACCTCGATCGGCTTAGCATCATCGATCATAGACTGCAGCTCTTCTCTTCCGATACTGATCAGGGCCTTGCGCACTCTGTCCTTGCTGCAATTGCAGGCAAATTCCACAGGAAGCGTATCCGTGATCTCCGGATTCATTCCGGAAAGCAGTACTTCAAGCATTCCCTCCGGAGTCTTACCTGCATCCAGCATAGCGGTCACGGAAGAGAGATTCTTGATATTCTCTTCCAGTCTGCTGATGGTCTCCTCCTCCGCGAAGGGCATCAGCTGTACAATAAAGCCGCCGGCCTGTCTGACAGTGTTGTCTCTGTTCATCAGTACTCCCAGCCCCACCACGGAAGGTACCTGCTCGGATACTGCAAAATAATAGGTCAGATCCTCTGCGATCTCGCCGGTCTGCAACTCGGTCTGTCCCACGTAAGGATCCTTCAGTCCCATATCCCGGATCACACTTAAGACACCGTTTCCCACGGCGCCGCCCACATCCAGTTTTCCCTGGGCGTTTGCAGGCAGGATCACATCGGGTACATTCGCGTAGCCCTTTACATGTCCGTTACCGTCTGCTGTCACCGTAAGTCCTCCCACGGGACCGTCTCCCTTGATCTGCAGTGTGATCAGTTCATCTTCTCCTTTTAACATACTGCCCATCATAGCTCCGGCACTGAGGAGTCTTCCCAGTGCAGCTGTGACCACCGGGCTTGTATTATGCGCTGCCCTAGCCGTCTCCACTGTCTCTTTCGTTGTACAGGCGAATGCACGGATCTGTGCATTCGCGGCAGTTGCGCGTACCATATAATCTTTCATTTTATTCCACGAACCTTTCTTACAGCAGCTTTTTTTGCTGCTCTTTTGCTACGATATATACTCTCTCGCTGGTCTCGGCCGCTGCTTCACCGGTATCGGAATCCTTGATTTCAAGGATCTTTAATCCCGCCTGCTCCACAAGCGCCAGCATCTGCTCCACCGTATAGCCCCGCTGCAAATGGGTCTCTGTGAATCTCCGGAAAACATCGTCCTCTTCCTGTACGAAGATAGTCAGATCATACTCATTGATCTCTTCTTCCGGATCGTAATAATTCTCCCAGATAAAACTGCAGTCCTCTCTGTTCTCCGCAATGGTGGTATTGCCGATGACCTCCCGGTATTTATAGGCGGTATTGAAATCAAAGATAAACACCCCGCCGAGATAGAGATAGTTGTTCACCAGCTGAAATACCTGCAGCAGTTCCTCTTCTTCCAGAATATAATTCACGGAATCGCAGACACTGATCACCGTACCTACGGTAGAATACAGATCCAGTTCCCGCATGTCCTGATGAAGATAGAGGATTTCCGAACCGCTCTGTGCTTTTTTGTCCATGGCAATGTTTAACATCTCCTCGGAATTATCCACACCAATGCAGTCATAGCCCTTTTTATACAATAACTCCGTCAGTGTACCGGTTCCGCACCCTAAGTCCACCACCAGATTTCGCTCAGAATCCAGAATACCTTCCGCATCCCGCGTAGGTTTGGATACACCGTAAGCCGTAATCAGCTCATCTAAGCGGTCACACCACATATCATAGGGCGTGTTGTCCATGAGTTCGTCATATACTCTTGCAAAGTCTGTGTAGATTTCTTCTGTATTTTCCATAATTACAGTATCCCCGTTTTTTTAGAAAATAGTTCCAAGTGCTCCAAATACGCCCATGCTGAGCAGACCCATGATCACACCTGCCAGTACCACTCCCAACATCACGGCAATGACACTGGACTTAAAGTCCATGTCTAACAGACTGGCTGCCAGAGTTCCGGTCCAGGCGCCGGTTCCCGGAAGCGGAATGCCTACAAAGAGAAGCAGTGCCACGAACAGACCTCTTCCGGCCTTCTCCTGCAGTTTCTTGCCACCCTTATGTCCTTTTTCCAGGCAGAAGGTGAAGAACTTACCAATGACCGGCTTGTCTGCGCCCCATTCCAATACCTTTCTGGCAAAAAAGAAAATAAACGGCACAGGAAGCATATTGCCCAGGATGCAGACAATATAGCTGGGAAGCAGCGGCAGATTCATTCCCACCGCAATAGGAACAGCGCCTCGAAGCTCAATCAAAGGAACCATAGATACCAGAAAAATGATCAAATACTTTTTTAACATGTGTTTGCTCCAATTCTTTTATTTTTTAATTATGCCCGCTTTTCCAGATATTCTTTCAGGAAAGCGATCAGACGGTCCATTTCCTCATCCGTACCGACTGAGATACGCAGAGAGTTGGCAATTCTTTCTTTGTTCCAGTGTCTGACATAGATGTCTGCTGTGCGAAGTGCAAGAAAAAGTTCTTCGGCAGGTACTTCCTTATGAGAAGCGAAGATAAAGTTCGCCTTAGAATCCGGGAAAGTAAATCCAAGCTGCGAAAGCTCCTTCTTAATGCGCTCTCTGGTCGCCACGATCTTCGCCGTAGTCTCTTTAAAATAAACATCATCCTTTACCGCTTCCACACCCATGACCTGAGAAGGCAGATTCATGGTGTAGGAGTTGAAGGAAAATTTCACATCATTCAGATAGTGGATCAGCTTTTCATTACCAATACAGAAACCGATACGCATTCCTGCCATGGCTCTGGACTTGGAAAAAGTCTGCACCACCAGAAGGTTTTCGTATTTTTTAAGCAGTGGCAGGGCACTCTTACCGCCGAAGTCCACATAAGCCTCATCCACGATCACTACCACGTCAGGATTCGCCTGCAGGATCTCTTCGATCATTTCCAGCGATTCCTCCACACCGGTGGGGGCGTTGGGGTTCGGAAAGATCACGCCGCCGTTTGGCTGTTTGTAATCCTCGGGATTCATGTGCCAGTTCTCATCCAGGGCACAGGTACGATACGGGATCCGGTACAGATCCGCCCATACATCGTAAAAGGAATATGTCACATCCGGGAACAGGATCGGTTTTCCGCTGTTAAAAAAGGTCAGGAATGCCATGGATAATACATCGTCGGATCCCACACCTACAAATACCTGTTCCGACTTCACATGATAGTATGCAGCCAGCGCATCCACTAAGGGCTGTGCATTGGAATTTGGATACAGCCGCAGAGATGCGCTTTCCATATTTTCCGCTGCCTGCCGTACTCCGGGTGCCGGAGGATACGGGCATTCATTGGTATTCAGTTTGATCATGTTCGGGCGGTTCGGCTGCTCGCCTGCCACATAGGGCACCACCTTACGCACATTTTCTTCCCATTTCATAATGTTGTTTGCTCCTCATTCCGCACACTTTTTCACGACTTCATTACCCTGTGTGCCGGGCAGTTATTTCTCATTTTCATTCTGTCGCTGTTTTAACTCTTTCCGATAGCTTTCCGCCTGTTTTGGAACCCCTAACTGTTCATAGCATCGGATCAGTCCCTGCAACGGTTCTTCTCCTGCGCTTCTAAGCGTTAACGCCGGCTGTGTCTCATATGCTGCATTATAATACCAGATGGCTGCTTCTTCGTAGTCTTGCTTCTCTTCATAAAAATGACCCAGTTCACAACAGATCTCCGAACACCCTTCTAGCGCGATCACCTTGGAAGTGTGCTTGAAAAACGCCACGGTATCGCCCCGCAGTCTGGCCGCTTTGGCTGCCACACAGCAGCCTTCCGTGATTTCGTCCGTACTTCTGTCCGGGGAAGAAACTTCCATCCGGAAGTAATTTTCCGCTTCCTGAAGATCCTGCACACTTCCTGCCAGGAACAGTTCTCTGGCATACATGCCGTACAGTCTTCTGGATAATTGTCTCCCCGCAGCAATCTGTTTTCGGAAATTGCCCAGATCTCTGCCTGCATGATTCTGCTCCGGCATGTGAGTGATCACGATGTCACTGTCATAGACCACCGGCGCAAGCCGTACCATTTCATGGATTGGCTCCTCCCACACAAAGTTCCGCAGTCTGCGGAATAATTTGGGACGATACTCTTCATCAAAATTATAGACCGTGCCGTTGTGCAGCTGATTGCCGTATTTCATCTGGACGATCTCAATTTCAGGAAGCAGTGTTTCTTTTAGCTGGCGGAATCTCTGCCTGTTCTCCTCCGAAAGCACCTCATCCGCATCCGCTGAATATATATATTCCTTCGACGCCTTGGAAAAGGCGAAATTCCTTGCTGCGCTGAAATCATCGATCCAGGTAAAATCGTATATCTTATCGGTATATTCTGCGGCAATCCGCTTCGTGGCATCCGCTGATCCCGTATCCACGATAATGATCTCATCCACCAGGTCTTTCACACTGTCCAGACATCTTGCCAGAATCCGTTCTTCGTTTTTAACGATCATACATAAAGAGATTGTGATCATTTCGGATCTCCGTTCCCGCATTTTTACATGCGATGCTGTTCCTACAGTACTTTGGATAAAAATTCCTGTAATCTCGGACTCTGGGGATTGGTAAAGAATTCCTGCGGCGTATTCTCCTCCACGATATTACCGCCATCCATAAAGAGCACCTTCGTACCTACTTCTCTGGCAAAGCCCATCTCGTGGGTAACCACCACCATGGTCATGCCGCTCTCTGCCAGTTCCTTCATAACTTCCAGTACTTCTCCTACCATCTCAGGATCCAGTGCGGAGGTAGGCTCATCGAACAGCATTACTCTGGGGTTCATCGCCAGGGATCTTACGATGGCGATTCTCTGCTTCTGACCGCCGCTTAAGGAGGCAGGATATGCATCCGCTTTTTCCTCCAGCCCTACTCTCTTTAACAGCTTCAGCGCATTTTCTTTGGCTTCTTCCTCGTTCATCAGTTTTAACTTCACCGGAGCGAGAGTAATATTATTCATGATGGTCAGATTATTAAACAGGTTAAAATGCTGGAACACCATACCCATATGCTGACGGATTTTGTTGATGTCGATCTTTGGATCCGTGATGTTCTGTCCGTCAAACCAGATCTCACCGCTAGTAGGTCTCTCCAATAGGTTCAGGCAACGCAGAAAAGTACTCTTACCGGATCCGGAGGGTCCTACCACTACGATCTTCTCTCCGGGATGAATATGGTAATTTACTCCCTTTAACACCTGATTATCTTCAAAGCTTTTATGCAGATCTTTAACGATTATCACTCTTACGCAGCCTCCTTTCCAGTTTTGCAAGCAGGATAGACAGTACCTTGGTCAGCACGAAATAGATGAACGCGATACCAAGCAGCGGTGTAAATACATCGAACAGCTTGGAAGTCATCTGATTTGCCACACGGGTAAGGTCACTCATTCCTACGTAACCTACAATAGAAGTCTCCTTGATCAGCACGATAAATTCATTGCCGAGAGGAGGCAGAATGCTCTTAAATGCCTGAGGGATAATGATGTAGCGCATGGTCTGGAGCTTGTTCAGTCCCAGGGATCTTCCGGCTTCCATCTGTCCCTTGTCCACTGCCAGGATACCTGCTCTTACGATCTCCGCCACATAGGCTCCGGAGTTAATACCGAAAGTCAGGCTGGCGATCAGCACACTGTTCTTACAGGTAGCCAGAATACCGGACCACATGATCAGTAGCTGTACTGTGGTAGGTGTTCCCCTTATAATGTCAATATAAGCGCTTGCGATGCGGGACGCTATGGTCTTCGATCCGTTCTTTCTCGTAGAAAGTTTTAAAAATGCTGCTATGGTTCCGATCAGAATACCGAGCAGTGCCGCAAAAAAAGAAACCTCTAAGGTTACTCCCAGTCCTTTCAGATAAAGCTTCCATCTGTCCGCTTCAATGAAGGCTGCATAAATATGTTGCCAGATATTTTGCATGCTATTTCCTATGCCTTTCTTAAATGAAATGATGAAATGTATAAAAATTGCCATTACCTACCTTAATATAGCAAAAAGAAGAGAATGGCACAAGCCATTCTCTTCTTTTTTATATATATTTCATGCATATTTTTAACACATATTTTGTATAAATTATTCACCGATGTACTCAGATACCAGTGTATCAAAGGTACCGTCTGCCTTCAGATCTGCCAGTGCCTGATTTACCTGCTCTACCAGTTCGCTTCCCTTAGGAAGTGCAATTGCATATTCTTCGGTCTCGAAACCGAACTCTGCACCATCGATAATCTTAACCTTGCCTTCGAACTTTGTGTTGAATACTTCTGCAGGGTTCTTGTCGATGATAACCGCATCTACTCTGCCGTTTACCAGATCGTTGACAGCATCGATGGCTCTGTTATAGGTCTGTGCAGTAACACCTTCAATGTCCTCGGAAAGGAACATTCCGGTAGTACCCAGCTGGCTGCCGATCGTCTTGTTCTTCAGATCATCAGCGGTTGCAATATCGGAATCTGCCGGTACGATGACGAACTGTACAGCCTCATAATAAGGATCAGAGAAATCCACCTGTTCCTTACGATCGTCGGTAACGGTCATGCCTGCGATAGCACCATCAATTCTGTTGCCAATAGAGCTTACCAGAGAATCGAACTCCATGTTCTCTACCTGGACTTCCATACCCAGCTTCTCTCCTACTGCCTTGATCAGAGCTACGTCAAAGCCGTCAGGCTCTCCGTCATCTCCTACATACTCAAAGGGAGGGAATTCTGCGTTGGTACCGAATACCAGTACGCCGCCCTCGGTCTTATCAGCTGCCTCAGTAGCTGCAGCTTCGGTAGTTGCAGCAGCAGTTTCAGCTACACTGCTCTCAGTAGCCTGGGTGCTCTCCTTTGTTGTGGAATCAGAACCACAACCTGTCAGCATTGCTGTACTCATTACAGTTGCAAGTAACATTGCGATTGCTTTTTTCATAATATTTTCCTCCTGTCTGTTTATACGGGAGCCATCCTCCCCTAAACTTTGATTACTATATCACTTTTTCCCGAAATACGCAACTGTTTATGCATAAATATACGTTGCATTCAGGAAATATCGTAACACCGTAACCATCCAGAAAGAAACGGTAATATAAGGAATAAACGGCTGTGGAACCCGCAGTCTCCCGTCTCTCGTAACATTTCCGTGAAACAGCTGCACCACCGTAAGCAGTATCACCGCCAGCAGCATATGACACAACGGCCATAGGATTCCGGTATCCCCAGTACATTCCGCCAATGCACACACCGAAAAAGCATAGCAGTCCGCCCTTCCGTACATATGACCAAATACCAGCTGTTGCAAGGCTGCAAATCCTGCTGCCGCAATCCAGGTTCTGATATCCCATCCTTCCGACAGGGCGAGCAGACAGGCCCAGGGCAGGCACCACCACCATACATAATTATACACATAACTGTGTCTTTCCTATCCATCCAGGATGCCATCAGAAGTCCTCCTGACAGCATGATATATGCCATAATCCGGATCACACCCGCTCCCTTCCGCACTCTCTGCATGCTCCTGTCCTGTGGTTTTCCCCTATTATCCTGTCTGTTTACCGCAGTCTCGTCCGCAGATCCTCTAATACACTTCCTTTCACACCGATGACACTGATCTGGGGATGATCTTCCAGTTTCTTATCCCCTTTATAAGCCAGCACAGTGATTGACAGCTGTTCATTCTCCGGTGTATACAGCGGCACCATAAACTGTATACTTTCCGTGATTCGATACCCCGGCTGATCCCTATAATCATAGACCCTGTTCAGTTCCGGATTCTGTCTCGTCATCTCTTCCGGGAAGATCACCTCCACCAGATCCGCATATCCCCATACCGTAAATGTCAGTATACCGCTCTCGCCGCAGCGAAATGTCGTCCCCTGTGGTTCCCGTATTCTCATAACATCCGCTTCCAGACCGAATTCCGTTGTCCCTTTGGTTATCTCCGTCTCGTTTCCCACATAATCTGCCGCATATGCCATTACCGTAAAATTCCCGCTGAACATTGCGTCATCCTCCGTGATCACGATCCGGATACTTCCGGTGTCATCCGGTACAAAGGTCTTCGCTACCGTATTATCGGTATTCTGTATTCTGACGTAGAATTCTTTTACGCCGCTGACCGCGTCGGAGGCTGTCACGGTAACGGTGACCTCTCCCTCCCTGCGGTCGATCAGTTTACGGTCTTCTAACAGATCCAGTCCGTAGATTGTCGGAGCCTCTCCATCTGCAATCAGCGTGATCTTATTTTTTTCATCCAGTGCATGTGTCGAATATACTTTTGTATCTCCCGCATCTGCCTCCGCAATGGGAATCGCCTGGATTCTCTGTCCGGAATAAGCCGCGTCGATCGTGAATTTCTGCACACCGGTAAGCTCCCTGCACAGATTCGATCTTACCGTATAGGAATACGGATATTGCTGCAGTACTGCCACTCCTTCTGTGGTATAGGACAGTCCGGAAGCATCGGTACGGATATTGCCCTTACGGATTTCTCCGGAAGGCGTGTGAATGATATTGCGTGCTACGGTGCCGTCTTCGCTTCGGGTCTCATAGATATTTTCATTGGGCTGATATTCCTCACAGGCATCCCCGTCCAGAGAAGCATTATTTTTTAAAGTGAACGGGGTCTTACCGTCCGCTCGGACATACCAGCTTTTTGCCTCCGGCGCAGGATACACGTTGTCTCCGCTCTCTATTTCCAACGGTCCGGTATAAATCTTCCACTTTACATCGGTATCTTTCATACTAAAATGTGTCGTAGGTCCTACATTGCCTGCCACGTCCACAGCTGCCACATGAAAATACTGTGTTTTTCCGTTTGCAGTCAACTCGGTAGCCGTTTTTTCGGTGTATTTTGCATTCTGCGCTCCCACCATTGTATCTGCCGCGTCGTCTATTGTGAAATAGTAACCTGCAATGCCGCTGACCAACAGATTCCCGGTAATATTAGAAGTACAAAGTCTTTTAGTACTCCCGGTCAGATAGGACTCCGCCTTATGATAATACCGGGTTCCGTTATCACTTGGCTGCTGCCAGGTAATCTGTACCCGCTTATGGTCCAGCGCTTCCATAGTCATTTCCGCAGGGATCCGATCCGGTGCTGCCAGGTCTGTCGCCACAACACCCTCCATATGGCACTCTTCCTGATAACCTATTGCCTCGGACTGTATCTGTATGCTTCCGTCTCCCCGGTGTACGCCGCTTTCGCTTTCGTACATCCGGGCATACGCCGTATTCACATAATTACTTCCTCCGTAAGCCGGTTTCGAGGAAAGTACCTGTCCCTCCGTATAACCGCAGGTCAGCATTCTGCCGCCGGAAAAGCTTAAGCCCGTGATCTCCGAAGTGAGCCATGCATCCGAACAGTCATGGGAAAACTTCAGGTCTACGAAGATCTTCGTCGTCCCCTCCGGCAGGGTAAAATGAAAGGTACCGGCGAACTTACTGCCGCCCGGTGCACCGCCCCAGGAACCGTCCGAATTCTCCCATGCAGAGCTGGAAGACCCGCTCATGGAATAAACCGCATCCCGAAAGCTCCCTGACAGGATTACTTTTCCGTCCTGGTTCAAAATCGTATATTGTGACTTATTCAGAGAAAAATTACAGGAGGATCCCCAGCTGTCCGCATAGACCGAAATATTTAATTTCGTATTACCGTTAGTGTTGATTCCCGGGTATCCTCTCGTATTCCACCGATTCCCCTCATCCCAGTAATACCGGGACCAGCCTGCACGGATAATATGATAAGGATCGTCGTCCTTGGTATGGCTGTAAGCCTTGGTGGCAGTGTAAGTCTCACAATAATCATCATGGCCGGTCACATAGTGCTCCCAGCTGCCAAGTGCCGGGGTATAGGCTGCCTCCCTGTAACATTGATTCGTATGGGAGTGTACAATCTTCTCTCCAGCACTTCCTCCCCGGTATCCGGCACCACCACCCGCCATTCCGTCCTCACCGCTGCTTTCTTCCCGCACGCTCTCCGCACTGCCACCGCTTTTTCCGTCTCCCGCCGGGGAAGCGCCTCCGCCGCCACCGGCAATGAGCAGGATTCCCTTGCGGTCTGATGTCACAGATGTCATACCACCTCCATTCCCGTAAGCAGAAGCCGTTCCTCCGCCGTTACCGCCATCCTGTCCTCCCGGAAAACATGTGATCTTCTCTCCCTTTTGCAGCCAGAAGGTTCCGGACACGCGCCCACCGTATCCTCCTGTGCAGGATTCAAAATCCTGTCCCTGGGCTCCCTCTGCCGTAAGCGTATACAGCCCTGTGTAAGGGATGGTATATTCTTCGGCACTACCGCTGTAATTCTCCGTTATAGCGACCTGTGTCATGCTGCTGATATCCTCAGCGGAATTAATGCGGGTCCAAGTGCCGTTCTCCTTCTTTTGGAACAACAGATAGGTCTTGTTCTTCTGGTCCGTCTGTGACCAGCTAAGATCCACTGCACCCTTCCCACCATTTGCCTTATAATTGTCTACAGACTCTAGCTTCAGATCGACCCACTGGGCATACAGTGTGCTGTCAGCGGAAGGAATAATCTCTTCCCCTGCCGCCCCCGCCGGCAATGTAAATGCTTTATCATAATACCAGCCTCCGAAAGACCAGCCTTCTCTGACTGTCCCCGGCAGAGTCACGCAATCCCTCCGGTACAGCGCCTTTACAGTATCCCTATTTCCTTCCGTGGCACAGTAGGTATAGACATTTCCCTCCAGTTCTCCCAGGAAGGGAAGCACACGCGTCCATTCTTCAAAATGCTGTGTTCCCCGGATGGAAGGTACTGCCGTTCCACCGTTTGTCTCAAAAGTCAGTGTAGATCCGGCCGGAGGCTGAATCCCTTCCGTATGCAGGCGGTATTTTTTACCGTATACATCCGTAATCTCCAAAATGTTTTTACCCAGATATTTACCGCCGCCGGCATCGATACACAGTGTACTCTCACATGGAGTCCACTGGGCGTACAGTGTGACCGATCCGTTGTCTCTGTCGGTCCAGGTCGTCCTGTCCCGGTGATCCGCTGTGGCAAGATTACATATCTCGGCCTCATCCGCGTAGGAATCGCCGCTTCCGTCCGGTGCGGTATTCCACCCGGTAAACAGATAGCCGATACGGGTATAATTGTTCTTCGTCAGATGGGTGACCGGAGTCACTTCGCCACCTTCGTAAACTTCCGCGTTATCATACATATGATAGCTTTCCCCCATAAATCCTACACAGGATCCGGGATCTGCATTTGCATCATATATTACCTTATACTGATTGGGAGAAATCTTCTTGCATCGGTGTGCCGGGAATGTCACTCCCTGCTCTAGGTTGGTACAATGCGGACACAGATAATAATAGGTCTCCGGTGCCTCCTCACTACCAAGCTCCATGTAGTGGATTGTCGCTGCCGCCTCTCTGCTCATATAGATGTTCCACGTTTCTATCCATTCCCCACAATCCGCGCAGACCGGTTTCCAGCCGGAATTATAGTATCCCTGACATTTTGCCGTACCAAACCGCAGACCATGCCAGCCCTGTTTCCTCCCATAGGCATTATGAATACACTGTGCCCTCCGCCAGCAGACCTTCCAGGCTCCGATCGGTACTTCTCCCATGCGGCTGACACTGTAATAATGTTCTCCCGCAACGGGCTTTCTCAGAGAAGATTTCATTCCCGTAAATACGACCGTATTTTCTTCATACCAACGATATCCTTTCTCTCCGGCACAGGTAGTCCATGCTTTCCCGTCCGGACTGAAAGACACGTAAGGGCTGTTATAAATGGTCTTCTTCTCATAAGCCTGTACCGTCCGTACGGGAAGTAACAGTACGATCCCCAGTGCCAGTATAGCAGCAATGCACAGCCTGCGGCGCTTTTTCTTTGTCATGCGAGTTCTCCTTATTGCAGTATCTTCTTACAGCATCTTCTTACAGGGTCTTTTTACAGTGTCTTTCCTATGACGGATCAGTTGCAGATCTTAACGACCCGCAGTGACCCTTTTGCCAGATTTCTGTAAAACTCCTCCACATTTTTATTGTCCAGATAAATATTCACTCTCTGCGCCGGTGTAGTGGTATCCTCACAGGGAATGATGTTGCCGCTCTGATCAAACACCTGCTGTACGAACAGATTCTGCCAGCCCGGATTTTCACCGGAAAAATCGTCTTTATCCTTATCGATGCAATAGATATGTATTCTGTCCCCGGCGCGCAGGACACCTCCCACAGCCTGGTACAGATCTTCCGCCCGGAAACCGGCGATCACCGGTTCCGTCATTTCTCCCAGAATCTGCTCCTTACCCTCTGTCATTTCCCCGGTGATAACGCTGCCCTGTCCGATATCACATACCGCTATTCTGCCATACAGACTTTCCCTGTCCGTCACTGCCGTCCCCGGCACGATTCTCTGGTCAATCTCCAGAGGCATTACATAATCTTCGATATTCTCCTGCGTCAGTTCCTCTCCCCGGGGAATATCCGTTGCTGCCACATATACCTCCTTTTTCTCGTATTCCGCAAGCGTCCTCTTCTCAGTCTGCAACATTACGGCAAATACCGCAGCGGCAGCAATAAATGCCGCCAAAATGCTGCCGTTCCATATTCTGTTTTTTATGGTTTTATTCCATTTATTCGGCTTCTGTAATTTCATCTTCCCTCTCCTTGTTATTTTCTCTTACCACATCCACAAGTTTTCCCTTATGTGCCTCCATGTCAGTTCCCATAAATCCTTCTACAAAATAAGTGATCTCACTGTATACACCGGTGTGTTCTATGTACTGCCCGTCGGGGGATTTTACCTCCCCCAGTGTTCCTTCCCATTCCTGTATCTGTCCGTCTGCACCCTTCTGCCATACTTCCACCTGCTCCCCCGCGACATTGTACAGGATATATTGCTGTACCGTGACCTGTCCCGAGATCAGCTTCCGGTTCCCGGCATAGAACGCGTCATCCAGTCCCAGATTCTCCTTCAGGGCATGGCAGTACCGTTCATAGGCTTCTTCCGGATCCGTGATCCGCACTTTCTGCGTAATGCCGTATTCTTCCACATCGATTACTGCGGATGCCAGCCCCGACAACGCCAGCGCATCTTCCATATACATAGCGGATTCCCTGTACAGAGCGATCTGCAGCTGCATGCATAATAAAATTGATAAAAACAGCAGAAGGAACAGTCCAAACACCCAGGATACCTGTCCACGTTCTGTATCCCACATCTTTGTCTTAATTTTTTGCCGTAGATACTCTCTTCTCGTATATTTCATAGTCTTCTCCCAACCGACCTCGGATCTGCAGCACTACGTCGTTGCCATACCCCACCGGTTCCAGGGAACTGCCGTCATAATCAATCTGTGTAAGTCCAAGAACCTCCAGCCGGTCTTTCAGTTCCGCCTGATCTGGCGCCGTCAGATAGCCGACCGTCTCCATTTTCAACAGATAGCACCTTGCCAGCTGTCCCACTTCTGCCTTTTTCGCGATCAGTTGTACATTCTCCATATAGCTTAACATCACCGCTGTAAGCGCCAGTACACACAACCCCATCGCCAGTATCTCCCCCACATTTCCGGGTTCCCTTTTTCGTCCTGCCATACCTACTCCCATCTTATACACCCGTGAGAATATCCGCAGCTTTCGTCTGCATAGCCGTCACAATGGTCTGTATGAATGCTGTCAGACTGTCTTTCATTACAACACATAGCAGCAGTGCAATAATGCACAATCCCACTGTTACCAGGATTCCGTCGATTCCCGGCTCTTTGCGCAGGGCATATTCCGTTACTGTTTTTCTGATCTGTTCCCACTTTCTCATCCACTGATTTTTCATTTGTCGTTTCTCCCTCTTTTTTCTGCTTTTTTCTGCTTCTTTTTACTTTCTTTTGTTTTGGACCTATTTAAAATTTCACTGCCGCCCGGAACATGTATCCCACACAGGCATATAGAATCACCCCCAGGGTTGCGCCGAGCATTCCCAGCTGATAGAACGTAATACTGCGGTCGAGCGCGCTCTTCTGGTGTCTTAATGCCGTCAGCTCCAGATCCTTCAGCTGTTCTCCCATATCCTGAAACAGTTCTACAGCCTGTCCGGATTCTCCCGCCTGGATCAGAGTAATACACAAAGCATCTATCTGGCGATTATCGAATTTCTCCTGGAAATCAGATAATGCCGTCAACGTATCCGACTGCATGACCAGGTCCCCGGCCAATTCCATCAGCGCCTGCTGCAGTCTCCGCTGTCTCACACTCTGGCAGCACTCTGTCAGGGCATCTGTTGCATAGATTCCTGCATGGATCTGCACCTCCAACGCCTGATAGATCAATTTGATCTCCGGCAGCATGCTCCGGTTGTCGCACTCGTTTATATATATCATAAGTACCTCCGGCAGATAATACAAAAGTACCGCTGCAAGCAGTGCATATCCGATGCCGATCACCGACATTCCCACTGCCCCTGCACATGCCAGCAGAATTCTTCCCAAAAAATATTTCATGGCGGTAATATTTTTCCCGTAATGGTACTTTGCGCCATTGCGCCTCAACTTTTTTTCTGTTTTCTCCCTCCAACTGCCAAGCTTTTGATTCTGACGAACCAGCCCGGTCAGTTCCTCCCATGTGTGCACGATCGTCTGCGGTGTTGTGCCCGTTCCCAGCCGAAATACAAATATTCCGCTAAGCACCGCTCCAAACAACTGCGGTATCCATAATGTCCGAAAGCTCAATCTTGTTTCCTCCTTTTCCTCTTTTGCAATTCCGTGCAGGCATGTTCTTATCTCCGGAATCCGTACACCTTGCGCAGGAACAGGAAAAAGATCCCCACATAGCTGCCTACCGCCAGATGTCCCGGAATCGTTTTAAGCAATATCTTCCAAACGGATTCATCGATCAGACGATCCACCGTCAGAAGTGCAAATATTGACATGGCTGCCAGAAGCCCCATATTGATTGCTGCCTCCCGTAGCATTCCTTTCCGTTCTTCCTCCGTCCTCAGATATTCCCGCACGGAGCGTCTGCTACTGTCCACCAGTGTGGTCAGATCAGCCATGTACCGTATGCTGATCTCCAGATTCCTTGCCAGTTCTTTGAATTTTGGATGCTCCACCTTTTCCGCCATCGTTAGCAGTGCTGTGGAGTGGTCTCCGGTAATCTGGGCTTCATAAGCACATTCCTCCATTGCGCTTCGCAGCGGTTCCTCCATGTATTTGCTGACCTGTCCCAATACGGAGGTGATCTCTCCTGCGGTGAGGCTGTAATTTCCCAAAAAATTCAGACACTTTAACAGATCCTCGTTCACAGAGCGAAATTCCAAAAAACGTAAGGTATTCATGACCATCCATTCCATAACCACTATGCTCCCCGTTACAGCCACTGAAACTGTCACATTTCCGCCGGCCACCTGCACTATGCAGAACACTCCGGCATACATAAGGAGATTCCCTGCGATCCACTTCTCCGCGGTGCACCCCGGAAATCTTCTCGACAGTCCGCTGTATCGTAGGGTATCTTCCATGCGGCGCCAGATACTGTTTCTCTGCCTAAGTTCCATCAGCCGGTGTCTGTTTTCCAGTGCCCGCAGATGGGAAGCCTGATCCATCCCTTCCTCTGTCCGCCGCAATAGTTCCTGCACCTTTTTCAGCCATGTCATCTGACCGAAAAGGAGCAAAAATCCCATAAATATTAAACAAAAGATCCATGCGTATATGATCATACGTTTCTCCTCTCAGGTATTGTTCAAAACAATCTCTCATATTCCAGATTCTCTTTCTCCGCATTCCAGCCAAGGCAGGCAAAAATTTCTTTTACTTTATAATGTTCCATGAACACCAGGGTCTGAAAGCAGTCCATCATTTTCATTAACTCATTGCGGGAATACCTGCTGTCATACATGGCATAATCCACAATCTTCTCCGGTGCCCTGTCCGCCGACGGGGCATGAACCGTAGCAGCACAGATCTGTCCCGTATAGGCAGCATTTAACAGATACAATGCCTCTCCTCCTTTCACTTCACCGATAATAAAAAAGTCCACATCCATCGTAAGTCCCGCGATGCTGATATGCTTCAGGTCATAGTTCACACTACTCTCCGAAGTACCGGGGAGCGAATGCAGAAACATCATATCCGGATGGTAGATTGTCGTCAGTTCATCCGCCTGCTGTGCCACCAGAATCGCCATATCATCGGGAAGTGTCTCCTTCAGTGCATTCAGTAGTGTGGTCTTACCGGAAGAATTACCTCCGCAGATCAGCGTTGATCCCTGCCGGAATCTCTGTACCAGAAGCTCTGCTGTGTTCCGGTCTAGCATTTCTCTCTCCACCAGCTCCGACATCATGGGAAAAGCCTTCGGAACCTTACGGATACAAAGATATGGTTCACTGTACGTATTCACAATCGGCATGGACAGAGTAAAACGGAAAATAAAATCCGGATGGCTCTCCGTATCCGTAAATCTCTGAATTGCATTCAGATTCGAGATATTCACCTGGTTCCTGGCAGCAATATAGTCGATAAACTGGCGGTATTCCCTCTCCGAGGTAAAAGCGATCCCGGCGTCCATACGTTTTCCCTGCCTCTTGATCCGGATACAGTCATGGCTCACCACACGGATGTCCGAGATTTCCTTATCATCCATGAGTGGTGACAGTCTGGAATATCCAAACACATATTGCTCAAATTCCTTTAACAGCACTTCTTTTTTATCCTTGGGGAAGGAGTAGTTTCTGTCCATGTGCTTCTCCGCTTCCGCAAGAAAATCTTCTTTTCCCAGGAGTCCCTTCTTCACCTGTAATAACAGCGTCTGTTTCTGCGTCAGGAAATCTTCTATCAGTCTCTGTAATTCCTCTTCCATTTTCTCCCTCTTTTCATTATAAATTTTATTACGTTGCATATAATTCTTAATATCGTTCTATTCAGGCTTTAAAAACCTGCCCTTGAACGCTTCCAAATCACTTCTTCTGTAATGTGAACCCTGGTCGAATATGACCCGATCATAAGACACCGACTCTGATAGAACCTGTCGGTAATATGCAGATTACTCCCTCTGCAAAGATATGTCAATGCCTCTAAAACTATTTCCCCATTTTCATGATAATGCTCAAAAAAAGACCGTATTCTGACGGATGTTCTTCAAAAATCCAGTCAGAATGCGGTCTTTTGCTTTGTGTATTTTGTCTTTGTCTATTTTGCACTATGGGAGCCCTGTTCCTGGGCGAGTAACAGGCGGTCGAATTCCTCCACCGGCATCGGGCGGTAGAAAAGAAAGCCTTGTACATCTGCACAATCGCAGCCCAAAAGGAATTTTTTCTGTTCCTGTGTTTCCACCCCTTCGATGACAATATGTACCCCAAGCTGCTGCAGCATGGCAATGGTATTACGGATAATGATCCGGCTCTTGTCCTTCTCCAGATCCCGGATAAACTCTCTGTCAATCTTGATCTCATCCAGTGTCTGGTTCTTCAACATATTCATAGTGGAATAACCTGTTCCGAAATCATCCATGGCCACCAAAAACCCATGTGCCCGCAGATTTTCCATCCGCTGATACATTCCCTCTTCGTCCTCGAGGAACGCGCTTTCTGTCAATTCTAACGGAACATATCCAGCCGGAACCTCATATTCTTTCGTAAGCCGGAGCAATGTATCTGTCAGCTTGTCATCATAAGCATGTAATCTGGACACATTGATGGAAATCGGGACAAGCGTTCGCCCCGCCTTTCGGAGTTTACTGAGATAGGCAAACACTTTCTCCCAGATATAATCATCCACATTGATAATAAAACCGTTCTTCTCCAATACCGGAATAAATTCTCCTGGAGATATCATCCCCTTCTCCGGATGTTGCCAGCGTACCAGTGCTTCCCCGCCAATGATCTCTCCGGTATTCATATTCACCTTAGGCTGTATATACAGCAGAAGTTCTCCATTCTCCAGAGCTCCTACAATATCATTTTCCACCTGTCGTTCCCGCATCAGCTGTCTGCGCATTTTGTCATCAAAAACAGCGTAGGTCTTGTATACCTTTCCTTTGACACTGTTCATTGCCATGGTGGCACAGTCCTTCAGGTAACTGACTGCCGGTTCTCTCTCCGGAGAGATACCGATGCCGAAGGAAGGCTGTACTTTATAAGTGAAGGGAAATTCGTCGATCTTTTTCTTAATCTCACTGACGATGTTCTCCAGTTCTCCTACATCCTCATACCGTGTACACAGGCAGAAAATATCCGCCCGGATATGACAGCAATAGGTGTCCGGCCGATGGTCTTCGTACCACTGAAAACATTCTGCTATAAATTTTAGCAGTCTGTCCCCTTCCTTCCTGCCGCAGAACTCATTCACCGCTTTAAACTGAACAATGTCCAGGATCACGACACTATATTTTTGATCCGGTTCTTCCTTGATCATTTCTCCGCACAAATAAAAAAAGGATTTTATGTTATGCAGATGTGTCAGCTCCGTACGATTATTTTCCACATTATCCTCTGCCATTTTCCGGAGAGAATACAGATACAGTTCTTCTTTCCCGGCATCCGTAGTCTGCGGAGACGCCTCCACTATTTCTTCTTTTGCTCTCTGATATGCCATAAGCATCCCTCACAAGAATCCATGTTATCAGTACCTTCTCTATTTGTTTATTATAACTCTTTTTATTTCTTTTTTCTATTAACTTTTCCTACAAAAACTTTACCCTACGGGCAGTTTCTTACAAAACCCTAAATTTTTTAACTTTTCACTGCTTTTCTTGTTTTTTATTCCGGAAATGGTATAATGAAACATAGATGTAACAATTTTTCCGTGCTTCGCACTCTCTAATTGTGGTATTATGTGATAAGAACGGATCTAATAAGAAAGGGAGTATGCCTTATGTTTATGCTTTTAGCCGGTGGGCTTTTAATCATCCTTTTAGCGGTAGTGATCGCAGTGGTATCCTCCGTGGTATCCGCAGTGGCAGCAGCTACCGACGATGCAGAAGACTGACAGCCTGATTTTTCTGACTGTCAGTTTTCTTCTCCCCGTTCAATTCTCGCTGCCAGGTCTTCTAAGTACATCCAGCGTTCCATTTTTTCTTCCAGCTGCTGTTCCGCAGCCTCTTTTTCCTGTGTTAATTCATTCAGCTTTACAAAATCACTGGCGTATTTTGAGAAATCCGCTTCCAGTGCCGCGATTTTTTCTTCTAACGCCGCCATTTCCCCTTCGATGGATTCATAATCCTTCTGTTCCTGGTAGGTGAATTTTAATTTGCGTTTCTGTCCGCTTTTCCAGTTTTTAGAAGTATTTTCCTCATCGGCGTTCTTCGGCTGGGAAGTTGCCGCCGCTCCCGTGCTCTCTATGGTTCCTTCTGCGGCTTTTCTATTGGCATAGTCCGTGTAGCCACCCTCGTACTGCACCATGCGGGTATCCTCCAGTGCGAAGATCCTGCGGACCACGCGGTCGAGGAAATACCGATCATGGGACACGACGATGACAATGCCCGGGAATGTATCCAGATAGTCCTCCAGTACCTGTAAGGTGGCAATGTCCAGATCGTTAGTCGGCTCATCCAGGATCAAAACATTCGGTGCTCCCATCAGTACCTTGCACAGTTGCAGTCTGCGCCGTTCTCCACCGGATAATTTTCCCAGCTGCCCGTATTGGTCTTCTCCGGAAAACAGGAACCGCTCCAGCATTCTCGCTGCCGTGATCTGTCCGTCCTCCGTGGTGATATATTCCGCCACGTCCCGGATGTAATCAATGACTCTCTGCTCCGGATGCATCATGGTGTCGTCGATCTCCTGGGCATAATATCCCAGCTTCACGGTCTGTCCGATCTCGATGTGTCCGCTGTCCGGTGTCACTTCCCCCAGGATCATTTTCATCAAGGTAGTCTTACCACTGCCGTTGGGACCGATGAATCCCACTCTGTCATCCTTGCCAAACAGATAGGTAAAATCACGGATCAGAACCTTATCCCCATAACTCTTGGACACATTCTCGATTTCCACGGTAGTCCGGCCAAGTCGCGATGCTGCGGAGGTCAGTTCCACCTTACCATCCGTCACAGGACCTTTCACATTTTTCAGTTCTTCAAAACGCTGTAATCTCGCCTTCTGCTTCGTAGAGCGGGCTCTGGCACCGCGCTGCACCCAGACAAGCTCATTGCGTAAAATATTCAGGCGCTTTTTCTCGCTCGCCTGTGCCATCTCTTCCCGCTGCATTTTCAGTTCCAGATAGCCGGAATAGTTGGCATCATAAGAATAGATCTTCCCCTTGTCCAGCTCCAGGATCCGGTCAGTGACGCTGTCCAGGAAATACCGGTCGTGAGTGACCATGATCATGGCACCTTTTCTACGGCGCAGCTGGTCCTCCAGCCAGTCGGACATGGAATTGTCCAGATGGTTGGTAGGCTCATCCAATAATAAAATCTCTGCCGGAGACAACAGTACCGATACCAGTGCCAGACGCTTGCGCTGTCCACCGAACAACTGCCCGCAGGGCTGGTCAAATTCCGTAACGCCCAGCTTCGTCAGCATGCTTTTGGCATCCGCCTCGATGGTTCCGGCGTTTTCCTCCACGCGGTTGCCCCGCAGCACCGCTTCCAGTACGGTCTCTTCCGGTGCAAACTCCGGATTCTGGGGCAGGTAACGCACAAGACAGTGATTTGCCTTGATCACGGTACCGTCATCGGCCTCCTCCAGCCCGGCAATTATTTTTAACAAAGTAGATTTTCCGGTTCCGTTAATACCAATGATTCCGGCCTTTTCCCCTTCCTGTAGGAAAAAGGAGGCTCCGTCAAAAATCTTGCGTACTCCATAACTTTTGGTAATATTGTCAACAGTCAATATATTCATCTGTACTACCTCATATTTTCAGAATTAATTCTCTGGATGGCTTATCTAAACTTTTTTCTCAAAGAATCGTATCATTTTTCATGTGCTATGCTTCCAAATGTAGTATACTATAAATAATCTATTTTAGGAAAGAAGGTTTTCGCATGAACTTAAAAGATGCTGCTGCGAATCTGAATCAGGCACACCCGGAGGATACCCTGCATCCCCTCTATACTCCCTGGGGGGAATTGCTGATGCGATCCGGTTCTTATGATGATATCCTGTCCGAATATCCCCGGCCGCAGATGAGACGTACAGATTATCATATGCTGAACGGTCTCTGGGAATATGCCTTTATGCCCGCAGATGGGAGCAGTTCCTCGGAGGATCCTGCACATTTTACCGCTCAGGGGATCATCCGGGTTCCTTTTTCTCCGGAAGCCCTGCTTTCCAGAGTTCACAGACGGCTGGAGCCCACGGAGTACCTGTGGTACCACCGGAAACTTTCTTTTTCCACGGAAGAACTTTCCCAAAAAGAGGAAAACATGCACTGCATTCTGCATTTTGACGCGGTAGATCAGGAGGCAACCGTTTTCCTCGGCACAAAGCAGCTTGGCATCCACAGTGGCGGCTACCTTCCTTTTTCCTTAGACATCACGGAGTATGTAAATGAGGATCCTGTATCCCTCTACGTAAAAGTCCGGGATCTGACCGACACCGGTTACGCCACCAGGGGAAAGCAGACCCTGAACCGCGGCGGCATGTTCTACACTGCCCAGAGCGGCATCTGGCAGAGTGTCTGGTACGAATGGGTTCCGGAAAACTATGTGATCAATTATAAGATCACTCCGGAGTACAACAAGGCTTCCGTAACCTTCGTTCTGTGTTCTCCGAAGCCGTTCAACCATTTGGAATTCCAGGTGAACATTCCCTCCTGCGACGGAACCCTCGCGCAGGAAAATACCGGTTCACTCACGCGGATGCGTGTACGTAAAATTTCTGAGCAACAGGATCCCTTTGGACTCACGTATACCACGGTAGTAATTTCTTTTCCCGCCAGTATCACCTATTCCGCTACGGTTCCCGCGGATGCACCGGAGCCGGTGAATTTCAAGTCCTGGAGCCCGGAACACCCTTGGCTGTATCCTTTTACCTTGAACGCCGATGAGGATACCGTGGATGGTTATTTTGCCATGCGATGTTTCTCAGTCGAAAAGGATTCCAAGGGAATTTTGCGCTTCTGTCTGAATCACAAGCCCTATTTTCTCCATGGGATCCTGGATCAGGGCTACTGGTCCGACGGGCTGATGACAGCTCCCTGCGATGAGGCTTTTGTCTATGATATTAACCTCACAAAAGGGCTAGGCTTCAACATGCTCCGGAAGCATATCAAGATCGAACCCCTGCGATGGTATTACCACTGCGATCGTCTGGGAATGATCGTATGGCAGGATATGGTCAGTGGCGGTTCTACCTATCATATGCCCTGGGTATGCTATATGCCAACACTGTTTCCCCATATGTCCGCCCACACGAAGGACAATCATTACGAACTGTTCTCCCGTAGCTCCGAAGAAGGCCGGAAAAGCTGGGAGCAGGAATGTCTGGACACTATTGACCATCTGTACAACGTGCCTTCCATCGCCGTGTGGGTGCCTTTCAACGAGGGCTGGGGGCAGTTCGATGCCGCCCGTATCGCGAAAATGGTTGCAAAAAAAGACCCCACCCGTCCGGTAGACCATGCCAGCGGCTGGTTCGACCAGAAAGGCGGGGATTTCCGCAGTATTCATAATTATTTCCGTCCGTTACAGGTTAAATTGGATGGAAAAAGGGCTTTCGTTATCTCGGAATATGGTGGCTACGCCTGCCATATCGATGGGCATTCCAGCGTGGACCGTGTCTACGGATACCAGAAATATGACACTCCGGAGGAGATGGCTGCTGCCTTGAAGCAGTTATTTTCCAGACAATTATTTCCTCTGATCTCAAAAGGATTGAGCGGTGCGGTATACACGCAGCTCTCCGATGTAGAGGAAGAGGTCAACGGTCTGGTAACTTACGACCGACGTATCGTCAAACTACCTGTGGGGCATCCATTTGCGGCGCCATCCTCTTTTGCAGCACCTTACTCACATGGAAATAAGCCGGAATAAGGAATGCATCCGCCATGATCCAGGCAATGGGGCTGCCCAGACATACCCCGGTGAAGCCGATGATGGGCACCAGCCCAAAGCCTGCCAGGGATCTGGCGATCATTTCGAAGACACCTGCTAAAATGGCGAATTTCGGGAAACCCATACCCTGGATCAGGAAACGGACAATGTTCACCAGTGCAAGTGGAATGTAGAATGCCGTATTCCATAACAGGAAAGCACGCACGTTGGCAATGATCTCTGCCTCGCCGCTGTCCACGAACAGCTGTGCCAGCGGGCCGCCGAAAAATACGGCGATCAAAAATGCGATCACAGAGTATCCTACCCCCAACAGTACACAGGATTTAAGGCCCTTGCCAAGACGATCCAGTTTGCCGGCTCCCACGTTCTGTCCACCATAGGTCGCCATAGTAGAACCCATGGCATCAAAAGGACAGGCTAAGAAGTTACCAATCTTACCGCCTGCAGTCATGGTCGCAACTGCCGCAGAACCTAAGGTATTGGCTGCAGTCTGTAAGATCACGCTGCCGATGGCGGTAATGGAATATTGTAATCCCATGGGCACTCCCATGCCGCACAGCACCATCATCATATGCCCGTCCGCTTTCCATTCTTCCCTGCGGATCCGCAGGATCTCGAACTTTTTCACCATATAGACCAGACACGCCACACCGGAGACGCCCTGGGAAATCACCGTAGCCCAGGCTGCCCCCGCCACGCCCATGTGCAGGGATATGATAAAATACAGATCCAGCACAATATTAATAATGGAAGACAGCACTAAAAATACCACAGGAGTCTTGCTATCGCCGGTAGCGCGGATCACACCTGCCACAATATTATACAGATACACAGTAGGGATACCTATGAAAATAATAAAAATATAATCATAAGCACCGTCAATGATATTCGCCGGGGTCTTCATCCATACCAGAATGTTCCGGCACAGGATTGCTGTCACAACGGTCATGATGACGGAAAAGGCTAGTCCCAGCCAGGCGCAGTTCGCCACGTATTTGCGCATGCCCACATAATCTCCGGCACCGAATTTATGGGACACGGGGATGGCAAATCCGTTGCAGACACCCATGCAGAAACCGATCACCAGGAAGTTAATAGATCCGGTAGAGCCTACTGCCGCCAGGTCATCCACACCAAGAAACCGTCCTACGATCATGGTATCTACCAGATTGTAAAACTGTTGGAACAGAAAACCGAACAGTAACGGTACCGCAAAACTGATGATAAGTCTCATGGGGCTTCCTTTTGTCAGATCTTTCGTCATGGTAATAACCTCTCCATTTTTCAAATCAACCGCAGGCACTGAATTTATCAGTGTTTCCTGTTATTTCTATCGTTGAGAGTATATACGCGGCGCTCCAAAAAAGCAATATCTTTTTTTGCACATTTTATGTTTTTTTGCTATACTCTTTTTGTCATTTTTTTACAGGCATTGTTATTATGAGAGGGGAATTGTCATGAACGAATTTTTGAAATATCTGAAAATGATACCTGTAATTATCTATCCTTATATTTATGTATTGATTCTTGCTATCTTTTTATTGTTCGCAGGTATTCTGCCGGAAGATTACACTGATGTCGCACTGATTGGGCTGTTGATCGTTGCAGTGATTTATAATCTGTATTCCTTTATCATCGTGATCGTCAATGCGGTGCAGGCAGCGAAGGGGAAAATGACCGCAAGGCAGGCGGCAAGAATGAACCTGATCATCAAATGTGTGCAGATTCCCGCTTATATCATGCACTTTATTCTCGGCTTTATCGGGCTTGCCATGAGTGTCTGGGGTATCGGCTTTCTCCTATGGGCGGTACTCATTGATCTTTTGACGATTCTGCTCACCGGCATCAGTTCCATTGGCTGCAGCGTCCGCATGCGTAAAGAAGGGCTTGTATCCCTGCCCGGTGCCATCTTCATGGGAGTCGGATGTTTTATCTACTGCGTGGATGTGGTGATCGCCATTGTGTATGTTGTGAAGGCCCGGAAGAAATCTCCTGCTAAATGGCAAGTTAGTTAACTAACCGGACGAACTCCCGGGATGGACAGAAAACCAGTAGCCCCGGTTGCATATAAGAATAAGCTGACCGTAAACAGACGCCGGCACTTAGCGAGGGTACTTTCCTCGCTTATGTGCCGCTGCGCTCTGTTTCCGAGTGGAAACGATGTCAGCGTTTCTTATATGCAATCGAGGCTACGGATGGCTAGCCAATAAGTTCGTTAACTTGCCAATTACTTAAGTTCTTCTTAAGCGAACGGATTCTCCGTAGGATACAGCATTCCCTTCGGCTGGTTGAAGTTCAGATCCTCTACGGGTACGCCGATGTACTTGAATACTTCGTACAGAGCCTTGCCGAAGTGTCCGAATGCTACGGCACCGTGGTGAGGGAAGTTCTTCTCGATCAGTACGTGACGATAGAAACGTCCCATCTCGGGGATAGCGAAAATACCGATACCACCGAAGGATCTGGTCGCTACGGGAAGGACTTCACCCTGTGCAATGTATGCGCGGAGCTTATTGTCTGCGGTAGACTGTAAGCGGTAGAAGGTGATGTCTCCGGGAAGAATATCTCCTTCCAGAGTACCCTGGGTAACTTCTTCGGGAAGGGTTCTTGCCATGATCATCTGGTACTTCATGTTGCAGGAGGTCAGCTTCTTGGAGTTGGTATTGCCACAATGGAAGCCCATGAAGGTATCATTGTGAGTATAGTTAAATTTACCCTTGATGGACTCTTCGTACATATCATCGGGAACGGTATTGTTAATATCTAACAGAGTTACGGTATCTGCGCTGACACAGGTTCCTATGAACTCACTTAAGCAGCCGTAGATATCTACCTCACAGGATACGGGAATTCCCATACCGGTGAGACGGCTGTTCACATAGCAGGGTACGAAACCAAACTGGGTCTGGAATGCAGGCCAGCATTTGCCGGCAATCGCTACATACTTACGATACCCCTTGTGCGCCTCGATCCAGTCTAACAGGGTCAGCTCATACTGAGCCAGCTTAGGCAGTACTTCGGGCTTATGGTTGCCTGCGCCCAGCTCTGCTTCCATCTCTTTTACCTTAGCCGGAATTCTCTCATCTCCGTCATGCTTCTTGAAAGCTTCGAACAGATCCAGCTCGGAATTCTCCTCGATCTCCACGCCCAGATTGTACAGCTGCTTGATCGGTGCGTTACAAGCTAAGAAGTTCAAAGGTCTGGGACCGAAGGAAATGATCTTCAGGTCGCTTAAGCCCACGATAGCTCTTGCAATGGGAATGAACTCATGGAGCATGTCTGCGCACTCTGCTGCGGTTCCCACAGGATTCTCAGGAATGTAAGCCTTGATATTACGAAGCTTTAAGTTGTAACTGGCATTCAGCATACCGCAGTAAGCATCGCCTCTGCCTCCTACCAGATCATTCTGGGTCTCTTCTGCTGCCGCGATGAACATGGCAGGACCGTCAAAATGCTTTGCCAATAAGGTCTCGGAGATCTCGGGGCCGAAATTGCCCAGATATACGCACAGTGCGTTACAGCCTGCCTTCTTGATATCCTCCAGAGCCTGTACCATATGGATCTCGCTCTCAACGATACATACGGGACACTCATAGACACTGTCGGTGCCGTACTTCTCAGTATAAGCCTTCATCAGAGCTTTTCTTCTGTTCACGGAAAGGCTCTCAGGGAAACAGTCACGGCTGACAGCCACAACACCAATTTTTACTTCGGGTAAATTACTCATTTTGTAATCCTCCTGTTTTCGTTTTCTTTTTCTCTATACCATTTATTTTACCGCCGTCCTGCATCCACGCAGGAAGCTTCCGGCGTTCAAATCTTTTTATTCTGCCAACATTATTTGCTGACATCCAAATTCTCTCCAATCAGTCCGATAAAGCTTCCCTCGGGAAGTCCGCCCTCTGCATGACCGATCAGCCACTTATTCGTAGCGGCAAGCAGTGCATCCTCACTGGGTGCACAGCCATGATCCACTTTCTGATGGGTTCCCTGAAGCGGATAATTAGTGCCCTGGGGCAATACAATTGCCACCTGAAATCCCTGACCGTCCACACCGCAGGGTGCATAATGCAGAGAAGTAGCGAAGACTTCCACACCGGTACCCGCCGGTACTAAAAATGCTTCCATCTTAGAAGTATCATAGGTAAAATCCTCTGCCACATCTGCCAACTGTCCGAGGAGCAGAATGGCATCCGTAGCTGCCACATTGATCTCAGAACTTCTGTGATATTCCACAGCATTTAATTTGGAATTATGACCATTACAATAGCCGATCTGTATGGGCGTCTCTCCGTAGGTGACAGTCTCCAGTTCTTTTTTCACAGGTAGTGCTTCCAGTGCGTTGATCCCGGGCTCATATACCACTCCCTCGGGAATCGGAGTCTTCTTCATCTCCTCCACCAGTTCTGTGAAATTCACGTTGGTGATCACTCTGCCGTATTTTCGAAACGCAGGATCCTTTACTGACAAAATTTTCATTCTACTCTACCAGCCTTTCTCTATTATAGCACAATCTGAAAATAGCGAGGTTCATTTTGTTATGTCGTTGTTTGATTTTTCTACGATGTTATTTAATAATCTCAAACAGCGGCTTGCATGCCGGATAGATCTGGCGGAATTTCTGATAACGATCTTCATACTTCGCTACCAGCTCCGGATCCGGTTCTACCGTTCCGGTGACTTTCACAAACTTCTCCGCAATCTCTTCCACACTTGCATATTCGCCACAGGCTACCGCTGCCAGCATGGCACCACCCATGGCCGGACCCTCTTCACTCTCAATCACATCCACCTTCAGATTCAGAATGTTGGCGATCATTTTCTTCCACAGCGGGCTCTTCGCTCCTCCGCCGCAGATCTTGGTCCGTTCCAGATGGATCCCCAGAGATTTTGCCACCTCCAGAGAATCTCTCAAGGCAAATGTTACACCTTCCAATACTGCCTGGGTCATATCGGCTCTTGAGGTGTCCATGGTCATGCCGATAAAGGTACCTCTGGCATTGGGATCGTTATGTGGAGAACGCTCACCCATCAGATACGGCAGGAAATAGACATGATTCTCGCCAAGCTTACTGATCTGTGCCTGCTCCGCGGCGTAATCCTTCGTTCCGATGATCTCATCCATCCACCACTTATTGCAGGATGCAGCACTTAACATGCAACCCATGAGATGGTAATGTCCGTCTGCATGAGCAAAAGAATGCAGGGCATTGTTCTGATCCACACCGAAATGATTGGAAGAGATAAAAATCGTTCCACTGGTTCCCAGAGAAATATTACACATATTATCCCCAACCGTTCCGGTTCCCACAGCCGCTGCCGCATTGTCTCCGGCTCCGGCTACAATT
>ENA-OPSJ01000676-OPSJ01000676.1-human-gut-metagenome-genome-assembly--contig:-NODE-676-length-29664-cov-6.097437_pt1 | contig 29664 bp, 24 predicted proteins | sample MGYA00241801_ERZ501893 | MGnify/ENA primary metagenome ERZ501893 (study PRJEB25962, sample SAMEA2042219) | human gut metagenome | biome: human gut; feature: human-associated habitat; material: faeces...
TATCATATAATGAGCGCAAAAGAAACACCCCTGTCAGATTGACAGGGGTGTTTCTTATGGCAGTGGTCTGGTGCTTTCTCCCTGGATGATAACAGGAAGCGTTGTATAGCTTTGGATGAGAAGTTCCGGGTTCTGAAGCTTACGGATCATCATGGAGCCTGCCTGCACACCGGTATCATAGACATTGATGTCTACAATGGTAAGCTGTGGGTCGATGATGCTGGAATATGGGTAGACGTCAAAGGTAAGTATGGCAATGTCATCCGGGATGGAAAGCTGCCGGTCTTTGACGGCCTGGATGACACCTAATGCGAGGGTGTTATTTTCACATACAATAGCGCGAGGCGGTACAGGCTGTGTCAGCATATCAGAAGTAACAGAATAAGCGTGCTGGCAGCTGGAATCGGTATTTCCGATACGGGCAGCCGGAATGTGAAAGCCTCTGTCTAACATGCCTGCTATAAATCCTTTTTGACGCTGGGCAGAAATATAATCGGTTTTGCGTTCTCCGATAAAGGCGACATCTGTATAACCACAGGCTATCATGTGGGCAGCGGCATATTCACCGGCAAGGGCGTGGTTGGTATCTACCCAGCATAAGCGGCTTTCAAAACTCGGATGCCCAATGATAATGTGTGGAAAGCCTGCATCCAGAATAAGATTTGCAATTTCTTTATTAATGGCAGAACCGTGGATGATAAGACCATCGGAGGAACCGCTTGTGATAACTTCACTGACTTTTTCTCCGGGATAGTGTTCTTCAGAAGTGTTGACAAGCGTCAGGGAATAGTTGTTTTCGGACAAGGTATGGTGTACGCCGCACATAATGTCAAACATATGCGGATTCCGATAAGCAGTATCTTTCTCCAGATTGGTAAGATAGACAATATTGGAAGTAGCACCTTTTGCAAAGCTTACAGCCCGGGAGTTAGGGGTATAGTGAAGCTTTTCAATTGCTGCATGAACCTTTTCCACAGTGGCTGGGGATATGGTGGTCCAGTGATTTAAAACTTTAGAAACAGTGGATTTGGAAACACCGGCTTCATTGGCAACATCATTGATGGTAACAGACATAAAATACCTCCTGAAAAAATGTATAAATTTAAAACGGCTATGTACTGCCGAATTTCTCACGATGACTTAAATCAGCAGTCCGAAAGTATTGACAATCAAAGGTTAATAATAGAAAGCTACATAAATGAACACAAAAATGAATTTGAATTAGTTAAAATCTATATTGATGACGGTATTTCCGGTATGACCTATGACAGAGCTGCTTTTACAGAAATGATGTCTGATATTAATATTGGCAAAATCAATGCCATAATTGTAAAGGACTTATCTCGAATTGGCAGGGAACAAATAGAAACCCTAAACCTTATAAAAAAAGAGTTTGTAGTAAAAAATATACGCTTTATTGCAATTACAGATAACTTTGATAGCTTTGATTCGTGTAAAAGTGACGGTTTAAGTACATCTTTTAAACTGTTATTAAATGATTACTACTGTGCTGATATTTCCAAAAAAGTACGCTCTGCACAAAGTGCAAAAATGAAAAAAGGAGATTTCATAGGCTCATATGCTCCTTATGGCTACAATAAATCTCCAGAAAACAAAAATCAACTTGTTATTGATGAATACGCCTCACAAATCGTAAAGAGAATTTTTAATATGTACTTGTCTGGTGCTGGCAAACTTACTATTGCTAAAACCTTAAATAACGAAGGTATTCTAAATCCCACTATGTATAAAAGAGAAGTGCAAAAATTAAATTATGTAAACTCAAATAAGCTGACAAAAACTAAGTACTGGACCTATTCTACTATACATAAAATACTTTCTAACCCTGTATATACCGGCTCAATGGTACAGCATAAAACAGAAATAAAAGCCTACAACATTCATAAAAAAATACAAGTACCAAAAAATAAATGGTATGTTTTTGAAAATGCACACCAACCTATCATAGACAATGAAACTTTTAATATAGTTCAAAATATGCTTAAAACAAAAAGAGTTCATATTGAAACAACTGAAAATCTGTCAAAATATACAGGACTTTTGTTTTGTAAAGAATGTGGTAGAGCTATGAATAAATTTCTAAGCAAACCTAAGAAAAACGGTAGTAGATATATAACTTTTAAATGTAGTACATATTCAAAATTAGGAAAGCAAAATTGTACCATTCACTCTATAAAAGAATCAGAACTAGACGAAATTTTGATAAAAGAAATAAATAAATTTATGAAACAAGCCTTAGACAGCGAAACCTGTGAGTATATAAGAAATAATAGCCTAAATGAGGATGAAAACAAACAAAAAGATACTATAAATAACCTAAATGAAAAACTAGACCTTTGCTACAATAAAAGAAAAACTATGCTAAAATACCTTTCAGAAAATATTATTAATACAGAGGATTTTAAAGAATTTGACACAGAAAATAAAAAAGAAATAGAAACAATAAAAAAACAAATTTCAAATACAGAAGAACAAATAAAAAATAAAAAAAATCAATATAATGATTATACTGTTTGGCTTGAAAATATCCTAAAACATAAGGAAATTACTGAAATAAATAGGGAATTGCTTGTCAATTTGGTTGATAGAATATATGTGTCTGAGGTGAGTAGCGAAAAAAGTGTTGAGGTGGGGGTTAGGTTTAAAGGGTTAGGAGATTAATAATATATAGACATATTAGAAGTAAAAATGTTAGTATAATTCCATTCTTGCTTTTTATAAAAAATCATTAATAAAGTAAATATTAGTATATCATTGAATATATATTCAATCTATGATAAAATAAAAAAAGAAACAGAATATACTGTTTCCATTTATTCAAATAAATATTAAATTTTGCACAATGCAACAAAAGAATTAGAATAAATTTTTATTTGAACTTTGTAGTGTAATCTCATATGGTAGTAAACATTTGAGACACCTATAGTGTATAACAATTTAATTATTTTGTCAAGTATAAAATGTAGGAGGTTTTTATATGGAAGTCGGAAATTATTATTTAGGAATTGATGCTGGTACAGACTCTGTAGGTTGGGCAGTAACTGATAACCAATACAATGTTATAAGGAAAAAAGGCAAATCTCTATGGGGTATACGACTATTTGACGGAGCTAATACTGCACAGGAAAGGCGTACTTTTCGTGCTTTACGAAGAAGAAATGAGAGAAAAAAACAAAGAATAAACTTACTTCAAGAATTGTTTTGCAAAGAAATTTGTAAATTAGACCCAAACTTTTTTATAAGACTTAGAGATAGTAGTTTATGGTCAGAAGATAAAGAGGAAAAACAAATATATTCTCTATTTAATGATAAAAATTTTAATGATAGAAATTATCATAATAACTATAAAACTATTTATCATTTAAGAGCTGATTTAATAAAAAATAAAGAAAAGCATGATGCTCGATTGGTATACCTTGCTATTCATCATATTATGAAAAACAGAGGTCACTTTCTCTTTAATGGTAATATAGAATCCGTAACATCATTTGAAAATACATTTAATGAATTTAAAAACTGCTTATTGGACGAGCTGGAAATTAATTTAGAATGTCCATCTATCTCAGAATTTGAAAACATATTAAAAGATAGAACTTTTAAAGGAACTCAAAAATGCAAAAAACTAAAAGAACTTTGCAGTATACCAAGCTCAGATAAAAAATTAGATAATATTTTTAAGCTAATTTCTGGATTAAAAGCAGATTTAAGTATTATTTTCGAAGATGAGTCTTTCAAAGAAAACGAACATAATAAAATCAGCTTTGCTGACAGCAATTATGAAGAAACTCGAGAAGTATTAAATAGTGAAATACAAGAAAAGACTTTAATTATTGATATTTTTAACAGCATATACAATTGGGTAATATTATCTGATATTCTTTCAGGTGGGGAGTATAATGGTGGACTTTATTTAAGTATCGCTAAAGTAAACACCTATAATAAACATAGCAAAGATTTAAAGATATTAAAATCCGTTATAAAAAAATATTTTCCACAAAAATATACCGATATATTTGCCTCAAATAAAGAAAATAATTACTGTTCTTACATAGGTATGTATAAATCTGGTGGTAAAAAATATTCTGTAAAAAAATGTAGCGATAAACCAGAAGAATTTTATAAAACAATAAAAAATATTATTAATAAAAATACTGCTGAAGAAATAAGCAATGATAAAGATGTACAATATATTTTATCAGAAATAGAAAATAACTCTTTCTTACCTTTGCAAATAAATAAAAATAATGGTGTAATTCCATATCAAGCTAATAAAATAGAGTTAGAATCTATATTAAAAAATGCTGAAAATTATCTCCCTTTCTTAAAGGAAATAGATACTGAATGTAACAAAACTACTTCTGAAAAAATTATTGATTTATTTGAATTTAGAATACCATATTATGTCGGTCCATTAAACACTTCTAAAGGCGAAAATGCTTGGATGATAAGAAAAGAAGATGGCACAATTAGACCTTGGAATTTTGAACAAAAAGTTGATATTGATAAAACAGCTGCTGAGTTTATTACTCGAATGACCAATCAATGTACATATTTAAACAACGAAACTGTACTCCCTAAATATTCACTACTCTATTCAGAATATACGGTTTTAAATGAAATAAACAATATAAGAATAAATGGAGAAAAAATTTCAGTAGAATTAAAACAGGATATTTTTAATATTTTATTTAAAAATAATAAACAAGTTACATGTAAAAAACTTTTAAGCCATTTAAATTCCAACGGATACAATCTGAAAAAAGATGACCTATCAGGTTTTGATGGTAATTTTAAATCTTCTTTATCCTCATATATTGATTTAAAAAATTATATTTTTGGAGATAATATAGACAAGCCTCAAATCTATAATTTAGCTGAAAAAATCATATTGTGGATAACTCTTTACGGTGATGATTCAAAACTTCTTAAAAGAGTTTTACAGAAGAATTGTAGTGAGCAGTTAAATCCCGAACAAATCAAGAAAATTACAAAATTAAAATTTAAAGGTTGGGGAAGACTATCAAAGGCATTTTTATCAGAGCTTAGAGGTGCTGACCGTGAAACTGGAGAAACTATGACCATAATTAAAGGTCTAAGAAACACACAAAACAATCTTATGCAACTTCTTAGCCAAAATTACACTTTTACAGAAGAATGTGAGAAAATTAATTCTGGATATTTTATTAATCCAAATGAGATTTCCTATGACAGCATCGTAAAGAACATTGTTGCTTCCCCTTCTATAAAACGAAGTGTATGGCAAACTATACAAATTGTAGAAGAAATACAAAAAGTAATGGGTTCTAAGCCTAGAAAGATTTTTGTTGAAATGGCAAGAGGAGAAGAAGAAAAAGTAAGAACTACATCACGAAAACAAAAATTATTGGACTTATATAAAAATATTTCTGATGAGTGTGCTAAAGGAATGTATGATGAAATATATTCAAAAGACGAAAGCGATTTCAAGAACATAAGATTATATCTATACTATACACAAATGGGTTGTTGTATGTATAGTGGTAAGCATATAGATTTGTCACAGTTAAGTAATACAAATATATGGGATAGAGACCATATATATCCTCAATCTAAAACTAAAGATGATAGCTTAGACAATCTAGTACTGGTATATAAATCAATTAATTCTGAAAAAAGTGATGATATAATTTCTCCTACAATACAGAATAACATGCGAACTTTTTGGAAACTTCTTTTTGATAGAAAATTTATTTCTGAAAAGAAATACCATCGCCTTACTAGAACAACTCCTCTTACAGATGAGGAACTTGCAGGCTTTATCAATAGACAACTTGTAGAAACAAGACAATCTACAAAGGTTATGGCATCTATTTTTAAGAGAATATATCCAAATACAGAAATAATATATGTTAAAGCTAAAAATGTATCAGATTTTAGGCACCGTAAAGACTGTGAAAATGGTGTAAAAGTAAGAGAATTAAATGACTATCACCATGCTAAAGATGCTTATTTGAATATTGTTGTAGGTAATGTTTACAGTTCTAAGTTTACTAACAACCCTTTAATGTGGTTGAAAAATAATAGAAATGTAAAATACAGTCTTAATAGAATGTATGATTTTAATTTAACTGTAAATAACGAAAACATTTGGGTTGTTGGTAACGAAGGAACTCAAAAGACAGTAAATAAATATTTAGGTAAAAATGATATATTATATACAAGGTATGCAATGACAAATAAAGGTGAACTTTTTGACCAAAATCCTTTAAAAGCTACTGGTGATAAAAGTAAGCAAACAACTCTTGTTCCTCTAAAAAAAGGTAAAGAAGTTTGGAAATACGGTGGATACAACAGTATTACCCCTTCCTATTTTATGCTAGTTGAATCTAAAGATAAAAAAGGTAATTATATAAGAACTATTGAAACTATGCCACTTTATAGAGAAAAAGAATTTAGCAAAAACGAAGAATTCTTACTTAATTATTGCAAAGAAGTTCATAAATTAAAAGAACCTAAAATAATTCTCAAATGTATAAAGAAAAATGCCCTACTTATTGTTGATGGTTTTCCTATGCATTTAAAAGGTTCAACTGGTCTCCAATTAAAATTACAGGGAGCAGTACAGCTCATTTTAGAGTCAGATATGGTGATATATTTAAAAAAATTAATGAAATTTGTAAATGAAAATAACATTAACAAAAACAAGTTAGAAGTAACTCCTTATATGGAACTTTCTGCTAAAGAAAATATAAAGTTATATGATATTTTTATTCAAAAATTAACTACAGGTATATATAGTAAACGACCTGCAAATCCTGTAGAAAAATTAATAAACGCAAGAGATATATTTATAGAGCTTACTGTAAAAGAACAATGTATAGTATTAAGTGAAATATTACACTTATTCCAATGTAAACCTCTAACCTCTGCAAATCTAGTTTCTATTAATTTAAAGAAAACTGTAGGTATAATACAAATAGCAAAAAATATTACCGCAAAAAATGTAAAACTTGTTCATCAATCACCAACAGGCATATATGAATATACTGTTGACCTAAACAAAATATGAGTTGGCGTACTATAGTAATTTCAAGTAGTGCAAAGCTAGATTACAAATTAGATTATTTAGTTGTCCGTCAAGAAGAAATAACTAAAATTCATTTAAGTGAAATTTCTATATTACTTATTGAAAATACTGCTGTTTCTATTACTGCAGCTTTACTAAATGAGCTTATTAAAAGAAAAATTAAAGTTATTTTTTGTGATGAAAAAAGAAATCCTTCCTCTGAATTGGTTTCTTATTATGGTTGTCACGATTCAAGTGCAAAAATAAGAAACCAAATTTGCTGGAACGATGAAATTAAAGAACTTATTTGGACTGAAATTGTATCAGAAAAAATAAGAAATCAAAGAAATATTCTTAAATACTTCAATAAAAAAAAATATTTTATGTTAGATGAATATTTATCTCAAATTGAAATTGGAGATACAACAAACAGAGAGGGGCACTCTGCAAAGGTATATTTTAACGCACTATTTGGAATGGATTTTACAAGAACATCAGATACCCCTACAAATGCAGCTTTAAACTATGGATACGGTATACTATTAAGCACATTTAACAGAGAAATTGTTGCTAATGGATACATAACACAATTAGGATTATTTCATGATAATATGTTTAACCATTTTAATTTAGGTTCTGACCTTATGGAACCTTTTAGAACTTTAGTTGACAAAATAGTATATAATTTAAAACCTGAAATATTTAATCACAATGAAAAAATGGAATTACTAAATATCCTTAACAAAGAAGTAATTATTGATGGTAAAATTAATTATGTAAATAATGCAATTAAAATTTACTGTAAAAGTGTGTTTGATGCAATTAATCAACAAGATGTATCCTTAATTAAATTTTATAAAGATGAGTTATAGATTTATGAGAATAATGGTATTTTTCGATTTACCTACAATAACACCTGCAAATCGAAAGGATTATGCAAATTTTAGAAAATATTTAATAAAAAATGGATTTATTATGATGCAGGAGTCTGTTTACAGTAAATTGGCTTTAAACTCTACAGTAGTAAACTCTATTGTGAATGGAATAAAAAATAATAAACCACCTGAAGGCATTGTTCAAATTATTACTTTAACAGAAAAACAATTTTCAAAAATGGAAATAATAACTGGTGAATATAAAGTAAATGTATTAGATACAGATGAAAGGTTGGTTATATTATGAAAATTGCACATATAGATTATCAATTTATTATTGAACTAAATGAAAATGATAAATTTCTTTTAATAGTAGAAAATCCAAAAGCTTTTAGAAATATTATTTGTGACACAAACATAGAAAGTGGAGAAAGTCCTATTATATTTTCAGAAAATAGCAATATCATTGATATTGGAGAAATTGAATGTATTATTGATATTTTTAATTTATCACTAAATAATAGAAAAGCACTTAATAAACTGTATGATTTTCTAAAAAAAGAAATAAGTTCTACTGAACTATTATTGCAAAATAATGAAATATATAATATAATGTGTGCATACGCAAATAGTCTTCAAAATATTGTCGATTTTAATTTAGACTGGATTAACGATTTTGATATTTTATCACTACTTAAATTCATAAACATTAAATTTAAAGATGATAACTTGGATACTTTAGAACGTATTATAGATTATATTAAAATTCACAGTGAATTCGTAAAAACTAAATGTTTTGTCTTTGTCAATCTTCTATCTTATTTAACTGAATATGAAATAGAAAAGCTATATGAATTTTGTCATTACGAGAAAATTTTTATTATTCTTATTGAAGATAAACAACCAGAAAATATCAACATATTCTCTCAAGTATATCTTATTGACAAAGATTACTGTGAAGTTAGTCTAAAAAAGTAGTTTTTATACCTACCATATGAATTACAATGCGAGTAGTGGCATTGAATATTCTCCCCTATTTTTATAATTTGAGGTTTGAGAGTAGTGTAATTTCATATGGTAGTAAAACCATTGTATTTGCATTGATTTACGTGATACAGTTTGAGAGTAGTGTAATTTCATATGGTAGTAAAACTGCTGAAAACTACGACAAGTTGACAGCAAGTTTGAGAGTAGTGTAATTTCATATGGTAGTAAAACTATCACAGATATGTACTGATTCGTTAGTCAGTTTGAGAGTAGTGTAATTTCATATGGTAGTAAAACGATATCAAATGTTTCATCTTGCTTTTTGGCTGTTTGAGAGTAGTGTAATTTCATATGGTAGTAAAACCGCATTAAGTAATGTATTTGAAAATAAAAATGGTTTGAGAGTAGTGTAATTTCATATGGTAGTAAAACCTCCACGGCTTGCTTAAATTCGACTTCATAGTTTGAGAGTAGTGTAATTTCATATGGTAGTAAAACTTTTAAGCTTACTATGATGAATGATATAGCGTTTGAGAGTAGTGTAATTTCATATGGTAGTAAAACTGAATGGGCTATGGCGCAGGTTGGTAAACGGTTTGAGAGTAGTGTAATTTCATATGGTAGTAAAACAATATATTGTTTTTACTGAACTAGGTTTAAGTTTGAGAGTAGTGTAATTTCATATGGTAGTAAAACTACTGTGCCTATGACCGTACCTAATGTGTCGTTTGAGAGTAGTGTAATTTCATATGGTAGTAAACATCTTCCCCACCTACCTGCTCCCCAAGCAGCATCAAAGGATATAGAAACCTGTTTTTTACCCTGTGTATCCACGCAGTATATAGGCAATTTTTTCTTCGATGCAGTTGTTGGTTGTGTCATTGGTGTAAAGAGTCCAGCAGTTAAAATTAAAAGTGCTGCTATTCCAAGTGTAACAACTGGAACTTTCTTATTGTTTAGCAACTTTTTTACTACTTTTTTTAATTTTTGTAACATAAAAAATCACCCCGAAACTATTTTATTCGGAGTGATTTTTTTAATGCCTTTTATTCAAAAGCTTTCTGGTAAAAACTTATTGAATTTAATATATCATTGGTATTTGTATAAATATCCAACTGTTTTTCTTCGGAGGACTGATTACCGTCAACAGCTACAGCACGCACTCTGATTTTATCCACATTACTATAATCATAAGTGTTTATAACTACAGGCTTTGTGTACAACACTGATGGTGTTGAGCCATCAACAGAGTAATACACATTACTTCCTGTAATAGTAACTGTTATTATGTCATTGTTTTTTGTATAGCTTATTTCTGGAATTGTAGGCTCTGAACTATTATTTTCAAAATGACCATACAAGACTTCGTAAATTCTATTTACATAGTCTTGATTTTGACTACTATAGTTAATATCTCTACATTGGTTAATAAGCAATTCATCAATAAGTTCTTGGTCTGCTTCCCCTGAAACAGGTTTTACATTTATAGACCTTATTAATCCGTCAGATACTGTTACTGAAACTGTATCCTTTCCAACATAACTTCTCAAAGGACTACCATATGTACCGTCTTCATATTTTCCGTCTAATTCATCAGCAAAAATTACTTTTTGCTCCAAAACAGAAGATTTTGCATTATCCTTTACAGCTATTGCCTTTAAAGTAATCAGTCCACCACTTTTTTTGATGATGAAGTTATATCAGCAGCAGTTAATTTTATGCTACCGTCATACTTGTTTGAATTTTCATTAGGTTCTGTGCCGTCTGTTGTATAGAATATATTGGCACTATCATTACTACTCTTTAATGCAACTTCAGCAAAGCTACTATTTGCATTTACAGCACCACCTGATACAAAGCTAGAAGAAATGTCTAATGATGCTGGTATAGAGCTAAGAGCATTCTTAACAGCTCCCCTTATGGCATTTGAAGAATATGTTGCTGTTGATACACCATCTACATCATCAAGTTCACTAGCTGTCTTGCCTATGAAATTCTTAAACATAGCTATAGCCTTGCTATAGAACATTTCATTAAACATATCCTGTGTATCTGTGTTGTCGTCTAATACAGAAATAATCTTGCCATTTCCGTCTACTGCTACAGCTACCTTAACATCATAACCATATACATCAACTGTTTCACTACCCTTATATACAGCAGTTGTTGCCTCTGTAGATTCTGTAGTAGATTCAGTTGTTGTTTCTGTAGTAGTTGTTGTAGTTGTCTGAGTTGTAGTTTCTGTTGTTGTAGTAGTTGTTTCTGTTGTACTCTCAGTTGTAGTAGTTGTAGTAGTTGTTGTTTCTGTTGTAGTAGTAGGAACTTCAAGAGTATCTCTATCCTGTGTTGGGAATGTAATATCGTGAACAGTTACACCGTCAAATTTTGGTGCTGTCTTTGTCTTATCTCCAACATATGTATCTGCATAATATCTTGAATAAACAACATCATAATCCTTGAAATCATCAGTAGTTTCGCCACTAAAAGTACCAGAGATATTTTTAACATCAATATTTGAAGTAATAGCCTTACCCTTCTTACCTGCTGATGTACCTTCAAATACATAAATATCATCGCCACCGTTGACTCCGTCATTGTCAATAAATGTACAATTAGTTACTGAAAGTGAACCATTTACTTCTTCGCCTGAATTTCCATGCTTACCGTCCATAGCAACTGCACCACCGTAGCCTGCCTTGTTGCCCTTGAAAGTACAATTTTCTAATACTACATTACCTGTAGAACCGTAAATTGCACCACCACGACCAGTTGTACCGTCGCCTACGCTATTGTTTTCGAAAGTTGAATTAACAGCTGTAAGTGTTGGAGTTTCTCCTCTGTGGTAGTTTACATAAACTGCGCCACCACCATTGAATGCTGATGTAGCTCCTGCATTGCAATTCTTCATTGTTACATTTGTAAGTGTAACATCTGCATCGGCTTCAAGGAACATACCACCACCGATTTTATGCTTAAAGCTTGCACCATCAATAGTAAGGTCCTTTACATTAACACCCTTTGCACCTGAAGTACCAGCTGTTTCATTTGCTTCACCGTCAAAGTCAAATGTAAATGTATTAGTACCGTCTGACTTTACAGTATGTCCGTTACCAAGGATTGTTACATTCTTTTCTTTTACTACAAGTGTTGCACCTGATACACCGTCTACATCAAATATTGCTGAACCGTCTGCTGAAATATCATTTGAAAGACTTATAGTATCGCCTTCCTTTGCAGTTGCGGCAGCTGTCTTAAATTCCTTCCAGTTTGTAACATTTGTTACTGTAGGCACATCTTCAATAGGGAACTTAAAACTAGAATCTAAAGCCTTTTGTAAAATTAAAGCAACATCTACAGAGTCAATAACAGCATTTCCATTTACATCTGCTACATCAGGATTAAAGCCCTGTACTTCATTAGGTTTAAGTACATAACTAAGTGCTAATGACGCATCATCTGAATTTACCTTGCCATCTCCATTAACATCGCCTAAAAGAACTGAACTTGAATTTTCTCCAGCAAAAACAAATGAATTAGTGGAAAAACTCAAGGCTGCTGTTAATAATAAAGCAACTATTCTGCTCATTTTTTTATTTTTAAACAGCATTTAATATTCCTCCTTTTAAAATATACTATATTTAGTTTTTTAATATAAAACATCTATTAAAAAATAACAGAATACCATATTAAACAAACTACTTTTGAATTAAGGTTAGGTTCTACTAACCTAGTTATCTAACAGTAACCACACTAGAGTATAGTATAATACATTTATTATGTCAACACGACTAATTGAGAAGTTTTATTGATTAAGCATTATTGACATAGGTATTAAGAATAGTTAAAATGTATTAAGTTAGCATAGGCAAACTATGGAATTATGCTAGTTTTCTAACGGAGGTAATGTATGAGTAAAAATATATCAAGGCGAGAGTTTCTGAAGTTGGGAGCTATTAATGCTGCTGGCTTTGCATCTCTATGGGCTTTTGGTAAGAATGTATTTGGCGATACTATTGTAGACAGCGAATCTACTGTTTCTAATATTGCTGATACTTCAAGTAATGCCATAATAAGAGATATTTCAAAGTGTATTGGCTGTGGTCAATGTGTTGATGTCTGTAAAAATACTCAAGCCATAAACATATTAGAATTAAAAACTGAAAATGGCAAAACTTACTCTGATACTATTGGTGGGTACGATTTGAGCCAGACAAAATGTATTGGCTGTGGTCAATGTAGCAAGGTCTGTCCTACTGGTGCTATTGCTGAAAACGACGCCCTCCAAAAGGTAACAACAGCTTTAAACAGCGGAAAAACAATAGTTTGGCAGTTTGCACCGTCTTCACAAAACATATTAGGCGAAGAATTTGGGCTTTTATCCGGAGAAAATGTTTCCGGCAAAATTGCTACATCAGCTAAAATGCTTGGGGACTATGTTTTTAGAACAGATTTTGGTGCTGACATTACAATAATGGAGGAAGTAACTGAACTTATAACCAGAATTAAAACTGGTGGCGTTCTCCCTATGATTACATCTTGTTGCCCAGGTTGGATAAACTATGCTGAGCTTAACTACCCTAGCCTTTTTGACAATATTTCAAGTTGTAAATCCCCTCAGCAAATGTTAGGTGCACTTATTAAAAATTATCTTGGAAAGGATAACATATATCACATAGCTGTTATGCCTTGTACAGCTAAAAAGCACGAGGCTTTAAGACCTGAAATGTATACAGAGGGTGGTCGTGATGTAGATGCTGTTCTTACTGTAAGAGAATACGCAAAACTTTTAAGGTCAAAAGGCATAAACCTTACAAAACTTCAAGATAGCGAATACGATTCATTATTCGGAAATACATCTGGTGCTGGTAGAATATTCGGTGCAAGTGGTGGTGTTACAGAGGCTGCCATAAGAAGTATGTACGAACTTATGACCGGAGAAATACTTACAGATGTTGAGTTTAAGCAATTACGAGGTAGTGACGGTATAAAGCATACTGAAATCAAAATAAAAGATAAAACTATAAAAGCCTGTGTTGTAAATGGTATTAAAAATGCTGAAAAAATATTAGATGAAGTCAAAAATGGTACAAGTCCATATACATTTATTGAAATTATGGCTTGTCCTGGTGGCTGTGTAGGTGGTGGCGGTACACCTTTATACAGTGGCAATACAGCATTGAGAAGTAAAGGACTTTACGAAAGTGACAGAAGTAACAAAATTAGAAAATGTCACGAAAATTCAAGCCTTAAAGCTATATACGAAAAGTATCTTACTCTACCTTGTTCAAATACTGCCCACAAATATTTACACACTTATTATACAAAGAGATAGAAAAACACCTGTACTGGAAACAAATTCAGTACAGGTGTTTTCTAGTTCTTTTTCGTTATTTTCTCATATAAGTACATTATAAACAGACTTAATTCAAATAAAATAACCATTGGAATTGCTGTAACAATAAGAGAAAATACATCTGGTGGTGTAATAATACCTGACACGATACAGATGATAACTATTGCAAATTTTCTCATATTTACAAAAGTTTTTCGTCTTGCTATTCCTGCTATATCAAGGCAAAGCAAAACTACTGGCAATTCAAACACAAGTCCAAAGGCTATAAAGAAACTTACAATTATGGATATGTACCCCTCCAAAGTAACATAGGCTTGAAGTTCTGATATAGAGTTTGACTCAACAAAGAATTTAAGCACAAAGGGAATTATTATGTAATAGGCAAAGATACAACCCATTAAAAATAAAACCACTCCCAATGTAAAAATAATAGTTATTACTACTCTTTCAGTAACTTTAAGAGCTGGAGAAACAAACATCCAAATATTAAAAAATATAACTGGACTAGACAGTACAATTCCTGACATTATAGCAAGTTTAAGACTTTGAATTATTAATGCCTCCGGTGTATTATATATAAATTTATAACCCTTTGACAATGACATAAGATTTTTTATTAAATCCTCTGAAAACAAAAAGGAAATAAACGAAAATACCAACACCGTAAGAAATATAACTACAAGCCTTTTTCTCAGTTCCAATAAATGGGAAGTAATTGGCATTACTCCATCATTATTTTGTTTCATTTGTGTTTTCATCTTTTACTTCAACTTTATTAAGTCCATCTTTGAAATTTTTAATAGCCTCGCCCATAGACTTACCTAATGTAGGTAACTTTGTAGGACCAAATACGATTAAAATAATGCCGAAAATAAATATTAACTCTGTTAAACCTAAACGCATATACAATTCTCCTTACATAATTAGCTTATTATAACTTAATTAGTTTTTGCTAACTAAGTCTACATCACTTGAACTTTCTTGTCAATATTTTTTTATTTAATTATAACCGTAAATATAACCATAAATATTGACATTGATTTTTAGTAATGATAGAATGTTAGTCAATGCTAACAATAAGGATTGATTATATATGAAAGATAATTTAAAATGGATTATTATTTTTGCTGTTCTTTGCATTGTTTCAGCTACAGTATGGATAGTAATGAACAATTTGGGTGGAGAACATAAAAATGCTGTTATTCGCCAAAACGGTAAAATAATAAAAGAAATAGACTTAAACGCTGTAACAGACCCTTACGAATTTGAAATAAAAACAAGTGACGGACACAGCAATACAATAAGAGTAGAACAAGGGAAAATTGCCATTATTGATGCTGACTGTGCTGATAAAATATGTGTAAATACTGGCTATATTTCTGACGGTGTAATCCCTATAGTGTGTTTACCTCACAGATTATCAATTACAATAGTGGATAAGGAGAGTGACTTTGATGCAATCGCAGGAAACAAATAATTCAACAAGCTATAATGTCAGAAGATTAACTCAATTATCAGTTCTTTTGACTATAGCAATAATAATATTTGTTTTGGAATTACAACTTCCACCTCTTACTCCTATACCAGGGATAAAAATGGGACTTTCAAACATTATTACTCTTGTAATAATACTACTCTACAACAAAAAAGATGCCTTTACGGTTCTTATACTTCGTATAGTTATAAGCAGTATATTTGCCGGTCAAATGACTTCCTTTTTATACAGCATAGCCGGTGGTATTTTCAGTTTTGCTGTTATGTCCCTTTTCTCTTTATTTTTAAAGAAGGACAAACTTTGGGTAATAAGTGCCTTTGGTGCTATTGGTCATAACTTGGGTCAGATTATTGTTGCTATTATATTAACAGGTACTTGGCGTATAGTTTTCTATTTTCCACTTTTATTTATATCCGGTATTATATCCGGTATATTTACAGGTATTGTAGCACAGCTTTTAATAAAAAGACTTGAAACAAAATACAAGCATAATTAAAATTTTTTCTCCGAAATTGATAAGATTTTTCAATAAAGGTAAATTATATACCATACTACAGTAATTGAAAATAAAACATCAAAAAGCTGGTTGACATACATTAATTAAATATTGTATCATTTAATCAAATTTTTAGTAGAAAAAATATTAAAAACAACTTTTAGTTTTTGAAATTTTTTCTACTTTTAATAATAAAATGCTTAGAAATAGGCATTTATTTTTTTGATGTATTGTTAGCTTTTGCTAACTATTTAAAGGAGGAAAATATGAAAAAGAGAGTGCTTTCTTTAGGCATAGTTCTTACTATGATGGCATCTTCAATGCAGACTTTTGCAGAAGATTATTCAGATATGCCTACTGGTTGGTCTAATGCTGCTATGACTTATGCAGTAAACAACGGTTACATTCAGGGTAGTAACGGTAAATTAAACCCTCAAGGTCTTGCAACTAGAGCTCAGGTAGCATCTATATTTGCAAGAGTATTAAAGTTAGAAAACAAGGCAGACCTTAGTTCTTATACTGATGTTAATGCTAGTCAATGGTACTATGATGATTTAGCTAAGGCTGTAGATGCTGGTCTTTTCAAAGGTTCAGACAACAAGCTTAGACCAAATGACAATATTACTAGAGAAGAAGTAATGGCAATAATCGCTAGAGCATATGACCTTACTGGCGAAAATGCTAATCTTTCAGCTTTTACTGACGGTTCAGATGTTTCAAGCTGGGCTGTAAATGCTGTTTCAGCTTTAGTTGAAAATGGTATTGTAAACGGTAGTAATGGCAAGTTAAATCCAAAGAACAATATCACTAGAGAAGAATTTGCTCAGCTTTTATATAACTGTCAGAATAAATTTGGTGCTGATGAAGAAAGCACAGAAATAACTACTGATGCAGAAAATACTACTGTAGACACTACAGAAGAAAGTTCAACTGAAACTACTACTTTCGTTGGCAAAAACTCATTAAAGGCTGCTGGTGGTGGTTCATCTTCAAGCAGTAGCAAAAAGTCAAATACTAAGACAACAGAGGCTACTACTGAAACAACTACAGAAACTACAACTGAAGAAACTACTGAAACTACTACAGCTGTTGCTCTTGAAAGCCAGAATAAGGTAACAGTTGACGGTGCTGACTACTATGTTGCCACACTTGAAAAGCCAATGTCTAATTATACATTTACTTTCAACGGTACTGCTGTTACACCTACTGCTGTAAATGCTGAAAAGACTATTGTTAAGTATAGCGACAATGCCCTTTCTGGTTACAAGTTTGCTAGGAAAACTTTAACTTATGGCGAATACTGGTATGCTGAAACAAGTGATGGTTTCAACGGTACTTTTTCTACTGAATTTGCTAAGAACGGTACTGTAGCTGAAATTCCTGACAGCTATACTGCTACTCAGAGTGCTAATGATAAGTATGCTGCTACTGGTGCTGATACTGATGCCGGTATGTACGATGCTGTTTCAAGAGCTACTACTGGTTACGGTTTAGGTAGATTATCATTTACACAGGCTGTTAATGCTTTAAACAGCAACGGCGAAATGGCTCCTTTCTCTAGCTCTATTAAGTATGAAAATGGTGCTTATACTGTTGTAAGACCTGACAATGCAAAGGCTGACTTTGGTTATGACGGTTCTTCTAACAGAGGTAGCAATGGTAAAATAACTGCTACTGGTATTAAAGATGTTGTTGTAGCTGTTTCTAAGGATATGGCTGTTAATGCTGAAATCTTAAAGAATGTTTCTGGCTATGAAGCACAGGCTCAGAAAGTTTCTGACGAAATTGCATCTTTAAACTTTGATGCTGACTTAAACGAAAGCAATGTTTATTCTTACAAGGAATTAAATGCTAACGGTCTTTACGGTAAGAGAGTTGTTAATGACAATGTTTCTGTAAAGAATGTTGGTAACTATTCTGAAGCTAACACAAATGATAACAATAAATTTACTGTAAACACAAAGTATGCTAAGAGATTTGGCGATGTTACTTTCCTTGTTTACTTTGATGATTATGCTAATATGAAAGCTGATGACCCAGCTCACAAGAATATCAATACTGATGAAGCTGTTGCCGGTAAGGTTGGCGAATTTAAGGATTATATTTACAATGTTCAGGGTGCTAAGATTGAATACTTAGGCGAAGACGGTACTGCTACTCCTGTTGTTGCTGGTGCTAAGTTCGCATCTGACTTATGGATTTCTCCTAACCATGGTCCTGTTGTTGAAGTTGCTGTAACTAACAGCTATGACAGATTTAAGGACTTCGGTAATGGTAAGTATAGAATTACTTTAATGGCTGATGGTTATAAGGATGTTGTCCTTGAATCTAGTGCTAGATTTGACCTCGACTCTCCTCTTAAAATGCAGGGCGATGACGATGATGTAAACGAAATTACAGACGGTACTGATTTAGTATTAAACTACGATATTAACAATGCTACATATGCTGAAAGCCTTGTAAATGCTGTTGCCAACGGTACTGCTAACATCACTATTGGCGAAGGTAGAAATACTGTAGCTGAAAATGGTAAGGTTGTTGTAAACGGTAATGTTCTTACACTTACTTTTGAAAATGTTAAGGACAGCCTTGTAAAGGATACACAGTATACTGTAACTTTCCCTACTTTAGATTACAACGATGCTGACAAATTAGGTATGACTGCATCTGTTCACTATGCTCCTGCTGATGCAGTTAGCACAACTGCTGAAGAAAACAACGAAGAAAAGGTAGTTGTTACTGAAACAGAAGACAACACTACAGTTTTCGAAGATGTTGTAAAGGACAATACAGCAGATATAACTGATGTAATTGCTGTAGCTTTACCAGAAGTTGACGAAACTAAGGCCGTAGTAGTAGATGAAACTACTGTTGATGAAACAGAAGAAACTACTGAAGAAGTGACTGAGGAAATATCTGAAGAAACTACTATTGAAGAAGTAACTGAAAGCGAAACAGTTGCTGAATAAATTTTATTAGTTTAGAGAGGGTGTGCAAATATGCACACCCTTAATTATTGTTTAAATTTATGCCAAACTGTTGACATTAATTTAATAATATGATAGATTGTTTTAGGTGTAGTTAGCTAATTCTAACTAAATTTGTGCAATAATAGAAAGGTACTTGAGATGAGATTGTTTTCAAAGAAAATTCTACTTCCATTACTTGTAGGTTCATTACTGCTTACAGGATGTAGTTCAAATAAAATTCAAGAACAAAAGAAAACTGTATATGCTATGGATACAATTATGGATTTAACAGCCTATACAGATAATTCCGATGTTTTAAATGATGCTGAAAAGAAAATTAATGAAATAGATAAAGAATTAAGGCGTGGAAGTCAAGAAAGTGAAATATATGCCGTAAACAACAATGAAGAAACTAAGCTTACTGATGAAACAGCTTACATTGTTGAAACAGCACTTAATATTGGTAAAAAGACAAGTGGTGCATTTGATATTACCATTGCTCCTGTTATGGATTTATGGGGTTTTTATAACCAAAATTTCTATGTACCTACAGATGATGAGATAAAAAATGCTTTAAAAAATGTAGACTATAGCAAGGTATCAATCAAAGATAATGTTATTTCCAAACCTAAGGAAACACAAGTGGATTTGGGTGGTATTGCTAAAGGTTATACTTCTGATACCATTATAAAACTCCTCAAAGACGAGGGTGTAACATCAGCTATTATTTCATTAGGCGGTAATGTTCAAACTTTAGGTACAAAGCCTGACGGCAATCTTTGGAAAGTCGCTATACAAGACCCTTTTGACCAAAATAAATATGTTGGCGGTGTAAAAGTATCTGACAAAGCTGTTATAACATCTGGAGGTTATCAACGATACTTTGTTAAAGACGGTGTAACTTATGAACATATTGTTGACCCTAAAACAGGAAAACCGGCAACAAGTGGTTTAAGTTCTGTAACTATAGTAACAGACAAAGGTATTGAGGGTGACGGTCTTTCAACAGCCTTATTTGTAATGGGACTTGATAAAGCTACGGAATATTGGAGAGAAAATCAAGATTTCCAAGCTGTACTTATTACAACTGACGGAAAAATATATGTTACTGACGGATTAAAAGATAGTTATTTCAGCGATAGAGATTACAGCATTATAGAAAAATAGAAAAATTGCCCATTTCCTCTTTTTGGAAATGGGCATTATTTTTTTAGATTAACTTTGTTAATTTGTAACTTGCAAACAAGCCATCGGATTTATCTTTCCGATTCACTGTCAGAACAAATTAACTGCGTTAATTTGTGGCTTGACATATCAAGCCATCGGATTTATCTTTCCGATTCACTAAAAACAGACTGTAAATTTATAATCGACAGTCTGTTTAAGAAATAATATCAATCGTCAAAAAATTCTAATTTTGAAATTATGCTCTCTGTTTTTTAAGCTGATATGCAGCATATGTATAAATAGCTGAAATAGCAAAGCCAATAATTAAGCTAATAACAGAAAATATGTCATAGTTACCCTTATATGTAACTATTGAAATAACTGACAATACAATATCAATAATACCAAATATGAACGCTGGATTTGGGTTGCCTCCCTTAGCAGCCTTTAAGCCCAATACTGCAGCAATAATATCGAAAATTGCTGAAATAACAAATACAATACCTAATACAAGTAAAGCAGATGTTACAACAACAGCAGCCTCTGCTGGCTTTGCATCTGTACCAAATGTATTATTAATTTCGTCCATAGATGATGATGCTTCTGAATTTTCAGCGATTGCACTGTTAATTGCCTCTGAGTTATTTCCTACAAAGCTAGTGCCTATTCCACCACCTGCTGTAAGAAGTATACCACCAATACCAAGTAAGATGCCATAAATTAAAACAATAATTGAAACGATTTTAATCGCCTTTGCTGGATTTTTCATAAAAAACTCCTCCTTATTTTTTATATTTATATATGACAATTAATATTACATATTTAAAACAAATTAAAGAAATAAAACTTAAATTCCTTTTGCCAAAATTATACACTAATAGCTATTTTGAAAGATAAAGATTAAGCATTGGTTCATTTTCTGGTTTAATTTCAACTGTAGGTGTACCAAGAGTATAAGGAGCTATCTCATATGGGTTATAGTACATAACCAATGAATCATCTGTTAAATACCAACTTACATCATTAAGCTTGCTACCCAAGTTTTCAGCAGCTTCTGCATCAAGACCAGGGTCATTCTTTTCCAAATAGCTTATAAACGCATCATATACAGTCTGCTCAAGACCTTCCTGTTCTCCTACAAGAACATCAATAAGCTGAAGTTCCTTTTCATCAGTCATATTAAAAGTCCTTGAAGACTTTGAATAACTTGGATGAGCTCCATTAGTGTTTTCATAGTCAAAATTAGTAATAGAAATTACACCATCTCTATTTGTATTTACTTCATAAGAAAGTGTAAATTCCATAGGATTATATTCTGAACCCATTTCCTTATAAAGCAACTTTGCATCTTCTACAAATTCAGTTTTTGCACTTGAAACAAACTTTTCTGCCTGAGCCTTATATTCACTATTAATCTTCTTTACAAAATCACTACTACCCTCAATAACAGGATAAACTGTGCTTATGTATGCAATATTTGTACCGTCATCAGCCTTAACTGTTTCATCATTAGAAACTGATGATATTTTGTAAAAACCTGCTTTTTTGTTAATAGTTACTTTTTTCTCTTCTCCGTTCCATTGAACATCAGCATTAAGACTTTCTGAAACAGCTCTTAAAGGAACTAAGGTTCTGCCATTATCAATTCTAGCCGGAGCATCAAGCTTTATTTCTTCTCCATCAACAGTCATTGTATTTGAACCAATTTCTGCGGTAATGAATTTTTCTCCGTTAACAGCAACTACTTCCTTGCTTGCTCCATTACTTCTGTATGATACCGCACAGTTAAGAGCCTCAAAAATCTTTCTAAAAGGCACTAACACTCTACCATTTTCAATAACCGGCTGTGTATCAAATGTCAATTCACTTCCGTCTACAACAACAGAAATGTTATTATTATTTGTTTCGGCAAATACGCTCTGTCCTGTCAAAATCATTGTAGATGCTAAAGTCAATGCTGTAATCTTTTTTAGTTTTCCCATAATAAATCCCCCCCACATTTCTTTCTTTTTTTATTATTATAACACCACTACAGCAACAAAACCGCAACAAATTTTAGCATTTTTAAAAAAATTGTTAAAAAAAACACAATTTCGTATATAAAAATAATTTTATTTACAAAATTGTATTTTTTAAAAGCTATTTTTCACTTTGACTTATTAAAAATCCATTAGTTAATTCTGCCCAACTGTATTGTTTCATATATTCTCCCATATAACTATTTACAGCTGAAATATCATAATTCAAATATTTATAGTAATCACAATTTATCTTACTAACATCAACACTAAAACTATTTCGTTTATACACAAATATATCTTCTGAGTTATATAGTCCAAGAGTCGCCCTCAAGTCAGATATAAGATTTCTGAAATAGTGCTTACTGGAATTTTCGTTAGACTTATCTCCAAAAAGAACAGCACAAATTTCATTTGTAGTAGCTGTCGCTCCTTTTAAATTAACTAAATAGGCTAATACTTCTTTTGTAAGAGTTCTTTTAAATTTAATTGGTTCATCATTATAAAAAACTTCAAAATTTCCAAAACACTTTATTCTAAGTCCTGTTTGAATATCTTCCACTACGGGTATACGCAAATTATCCAAAGCATTTTTCACATCTGCTTTTTTTGCCGGTTTCAATATGTATCCACTTGCATTTATTGAAAAAGCCTCTACAGCATATTCTGAATAGCCTGTAATAAAGACAATATTAGTATTTTTATTTATATCTTTTAAATTTTTGGCAATTTCCAATCCATTCATACAGGGCATTGAAATATCTAAAAAAGCCACATCATATTTTTTTATTTTAGCATTTTCCAGAGCATCCATATAATTGTCACAGCATTTTACACAGATATCATTCTTTACTTCTAATACAACTTCCCTTATTTCCTCTAAAGCCATAGGCTCGTCATCTACAATAAGTAAATTCAATATTCCTCCCCCTCTTTTTCCGAAACTAAATTTCTTTATTCAATATTTCCATTTTACACCAAATTTTTATATTTTCAATATTTCCATTTGTTGCTATATTGTTGCTATTTTTATGGTATAATTAATTGAACATACTAAACAAAGGAGGTTTGCCTATGAACAAAAGAAAACTTTTTAAAATATTGACATCATCACTTTTTATTTTTAATTTGATTTCAACATCAGTATTTGCCAATACGACAAATTATGGTATTTCTAGTTCAGTCTACCCTGAAATGTGCAATTCTAGTTATTGGATTTCAAAAATTGATGAGCCAAACAAAATCATTATGAACAGTAGTGATATTGTAAATTTTAACAACAATATAATTAACACCTCTGGAACAAATATGGCAAATCTTGAATGTGTTAATGAAAATTTTAACGGAGTTGAATTTGTCAACAACCTTTCTAACTTTACATTAAACGACACATTTTACATAAACGGGAATGTTATGTCTAAAGATTACATACAGAACATTAGAAACAATATTAAATATTCTGATGTTTCAAGTAATATGACTTTAAAATATGGTATAGTTGTAAATAGAACTGTTCTCAAGTACTATCCTGATTCTGCAAATTGGTCTTGGCGTTCTGATGAATGGGACTGGAATCAAAATTCTGCAACTTCTATGGAAGTGAATACCCCTATTATTGTGTACTTTCAAACAGCCGATAAAAAATTCTCATATATAAGATGCGAATACTACAACGGTTGGGTTTCTAACGATAATATAGCAATATGCCAAAATCGAGAAGAATGGCTAAACGCCAAAAATCCAAAAGATTTTATTCTTGTTACAGCACCTAATATCCGTCTTGAAAAAGACGAAGTAGACACAGCTTTATCAGAAAAATTTCTTGGTATGGGTACAAAGCTAGAACTGGTTAAGTCAGAAAATTTACACTTTAACAATTATAGAACGAACTGGTTTAATTATACAGTTAAAGTACCTGCAAGAAATAATGACGGTAGCTACTGTACAAAATTAGCACTTATACCTTTAAATAGAGATGTACATATTGGTTACCTAGACTATACCAGAAAAAACACTTTAGACCTTGCTTTCAAATATTTAGGCAATAGATACGGTTGGGGTGGTTCTCTCAATTCTCGAGATTGTTCAGAACTGGTAATGTCTGTATACAGTTGTTTTGGATTTAAGCTACCAAGAGATGTTTCTACACAAAGTAAAATTCCTACTGCACAAAGTTTAGCAGGTATAACTGATTATGAAAAATCAGTAATTCTTGATAAAACCCCTGCCGGAGCAATATTACAGTTTAAAGGCCACGAAATGCTTTATTTAGGAAAAGTCGATGGCAAATATTATATACTAAACGCCTCAGGTTCTATAAATATAAACGGTGTAAATACATATATAAACACAATTACAATATACAGCTTAGATGTACTTCGTATAAACGGTGTATCTTTTTATTCATCTATTAACAATATTATAAACATAAAATAAACGGAGGTTTTAACTATGAAATTAAAGAAAATTTTAGCAACAACACTTTCCATTGTTATGCTTTCATCAGCTATGACGATATCCGCAAACTGTTGAACACCTACAAGGGAAGATATTATAACAAGTATTTATACACTTAAAGGTGTATCTTCTGAAAACAGCAACTATGGAAACAAGTTTTCTGACTGGTCAGAAGTAGATGAAAACTCAAAATCAGCTATGGAATGGGCTATTAAAAATGGTATTATCAAAGGATATAATGACAATACTATAAGACCTAAGCAAGAAATAAGTCAGCAGGAATACGAAACTATAATGAAAAGAGTTGCATCTATAACTACTGATAAGACTTCTGGAAACTATACAGATGAAATGAAGATAGAAAAAAAGGTAGACTTATCCCCTGAAGACGGTCCGGACTCTGTGGAAAGAATGGGTGACCACAAAAATTCCCCTTACTACAGCAATCTTGACTTTTACAATATGAAATCTACAGACAGCCTTACTATTCTTCACAATTTTAAAACTTATCAGCAGACTTCTGAAGTAAGCTGTGGTGCTTCCGCTGCCCTTATGGTTATGAATTGGTTTTACAAAGCCGACAATATAGACGAAAAAACACTTTGGGATAGCCGAACTGACCATTCTGACAAGCATATAGGAACTTGTCTTGAACAAATGATTGATATGTTCAAAAGTGTTGACGGTTTTAAATACACAACTACATTTGATAAAAACAGCCTAGACAAAGAAACTATTCAGAACTTACTTAAAGCCGGTATTCCAATTATGATTGGTTGGAACGACTTTGGTGGTCATTGGCAGGTAATTATTGGCTACGATGATATGGGTACACCTGATTATCAGTTAGACGATGTTTTAATTGTAGCAGACCCTTATGATACAGGCGACCACAACCAAGATGGCTACGGTGTTTATCAATGGGCAAGATTTATAAATAACTTCACATTCTATAACTTCTTCCCTGAGGGCGAACCTAATGATAGCGTTTATATTACTGCATATCCAGAAGAAATGGCAGAAAAAGTAAGCTCTATAATTAAATAAATATTGTACTTAAAAAAGCTCAAAGACTAATTTATCTTTGAGCTTTTTTCTATTATTTCTGCAACTTTCTTTGCTTTGCTTTTTATAAAGTAATGGCCAGCATTTTTTAATGTAATTAAACTAAAATCATTTATGTAATTTTTCCACTTTTTAGCTTTATTGCTATAGCCTAATGTAATTTTATCATTTTCTCCGAAAATTAATATAACTGCCCCTTTAATATTAATTCTATTTTCTTTATTAACATATTTGAAAAATCTATTGGTATCGTTTCTAAAAATTTTTTCTGATACCTTTTCAAAACATACCTGTTCTCCACCTAATTTTTCTAAAAAATAATTTATATATTTTCTATTTACAAAGCTCCAAGGGTTTATTGTTTTTCCCAATATTCTAGGAGCTTTTGTCGGTAGGCTTGCCCCTATAAACACATTATCTACAACTTTTCTATTACTTTCTAGGTATTTAGCAATCTCCAATGCCACGACACTACCTACACAAATTCCTATAACACTAAAGGAACTATAGCCCAACTTACAAAGTTCTTTTCCTATGTTCTCCCCAATATTTTCAACTGTTATATCTTTATTAAAAAACGAAGTATATACTCCTAAAACATCAAAATCCTTGATATATTCACACATACTTAAAAATATTTGAGGTTCGCTTCCACCATAGGGTACACATACCAGAGCTTTTTTGCTATTATTGCTTTTTAAAACTGTAAGCATTTTTCTACTATTTATGTTTTCAACTATTTTTCTAACAGTTCTAAACTCGTAAAAGTCACTAAACTTAATATCACTTTCTGAAACAGCATTTACAACTTTTATTACCCCCAAAGAATCAATACCCTTATTAAATAAATCGTCTTCAGGCATAATATTTTTGATTTCCGTTTCTCTTGCAATTACATCAATTAGCTTTCTTTCATTTTCAGTTGCATTAATATCTATTTTTTCATTTTCTAAAACAATTTCATAAAGTTTTTTATAATCAGTTTTGCCATTTTTATTTAGTGGAATACTTTCCACATTTTTAATTATTGTAGGCATTTCTCTATAGTTTAGTTTTATCCTAAGAACATATTTTATATTATTGCAATTTCCAGTATAGACAGCACATAACATATCTTTATAGGCAAAAACTCTTACATCACTAACTCCAGATACAGACATAAACGCCTTTTCAATACTTTCAGGCTCTACTCTTATACCTTTTACTTTTAGCTGTCTATCTTTTCTGCCCTCATAATATATATTTCCATCTTTACCTATGTAACCAATATCCCCTGTATAATAAGCATATTCCCCATTTATATTCTTAAATCCACTTATATTTTTGTCTGTATACTCTCCTGTTTGTACACCAAAAATACAAATTTCTCCACTTTCCATAGGCGGAAGAACTGTTTCATTACTCATAATCTTAATTACACAATTATCTACTGGTAACCCTATAGGTATATTATCCTCCTCAAAGGTTACATCATAATATGTAACATCAACTGCACATTCAGTTGGTCCATAAAGGTTATGAAGTTTTGCATTAATAAAAACATCTTTAAAACCACACATTAATGGCAAAGTCAATTTTTCTCCACTAGCAAAAACATCTTCTACACAATTAATTTTCACATTGTTTTTAATGCAATAATCCAAAAATAATTTAAGCATAGATGGTACAAAATGAATTATCTGTATTTTATGTTTTAAAATTGCCTCTAAAATTTTGTCTGGATATTTTTCATCTCCCTCATTTAGCATATACAGACTACCACCGAAGGCAAGGGACAAAAGTTCCCACATTGATACATCAAATACATTTGTTGTCTTTTGCAATACCCTTCTGGCAAGATTGTATTTTCTGTGCATCCAACACATTCTATTGTAAATTGCATCTGTACTTATTTTTACACCCTTAGGCACACCTGAAGAACCGGAGGTATACATTGTATAGGCATATTTATTACTATCTACCACATTGTTTTCACTTCTGCAAAATTTATTCTTATCTGTAATGACAATACTACACTTTTTTCTAAAAAACTCTGTCGTTTCCTTTGAATTATGCACACTTATTGGCATATAAACACAACCAGCTTTTAATATTCCCATTAAAATTATGGGGAGAAAAGCACTTCTTTCTACTTGTACACCAACGGTGCTACCCTTTTCCACATTGTTTTCCATAAGAAAATCTACAACAGAGTTGCTATACTGATTAAATTCTTCAAAAGTAAGCACTCTGTTATCATCTATTAAAGCAATATTGTTACCCTGTTTTTTGACTATTTCATCAAAATAGCCTTGTACATTTCCTTTATCATAATTGTAGAAAGTAGAATTAGTTTTTTCATATATTTCATTATCCATTTCAGTAAATATACTGATTTTATCCAAACTTATATCTTTAATACCCTGTTTTGTAATATGCAATATTCTATCCAAAAGACATTCGGCGTAAAAATCAGAAAAAAGGCTTTTCTTATAGTGTAATTGGATTTCCACACTATTTTCCTTTTCATTGATATAAAATCTCATATTGCTATCACAATAACCATTAAATAATTCTCTTATTTTACCTATTTTTAAAGCAGGTATCAATTTTTCATTTCTGTAAGAAATAGAAATATCATATAAATTACTATGTATATGTTGATTATTGTACAAATCTTTTTGACTATAAAAGCCATATTTCATAAGTTTAAATATAGTTTTTCCAATACTAAAACAAGTTTTAGAAAAGGAATTTTCAACACTTTCAATGGCAACTGGCATTGTATTTGCAACCATTGAAATATCGTTTATATTATTATTATTTCTATTTAAAAATACACTACCAAAAACAACTTTATCACTATTTTTTACTGTAGAAAAATACTTATAAATACTTCCTATAATAACCATACCAACTGAAATTTTATTTTTTTCAGCAAACAATTTCAGCTTATTATATAACGCAGGTTTTATTAATATCTTTTGCACACCAGCCCTATAATCAAGGCTATTTTCTTTTATACAAAAGGCACTTTCATTACTAATATATTTATCAAAAAAAGCAACAGCCTTTTCATACTTTTCTTTGGATATGCTTTCTTCATTTACAGTATGGCTTATTGCTATTCTCTTTTCATTTCTTTCTAAAATTTCTTGGAATTTTCTACATATATTTACCATTCCCATACCGTCACATATTATGTGATGAACATTTAAAAACAAGAAATTTTTATCCTTAACAGTAATATAACAAATTTTAAAAAACCACTTATCCTCTATTGTAAAAGGTTCTTTTATTAATACATCAGCCCATTTTTCCACTTCTTCTCTGCTATCAAAATAAAGGTGGTCAATAGGAAAATTTATTTCATCAGTAAAATACACATTTCCGTTTTCATCAACATTTTTTCTCAATGCTCTATTTTCTGCTACTAAAATTCTAAAATTATAGCAAAATTCATCATAATCTATATTTGTATCAAGGGTAACTAATCCACCTATATTGCATACAGCTGTATTACCACCAGCCCTATCCATATTAAAAATATTTTCTTCAAAGTTATTTAAACTGTATTTTTCCATAAAATCACCTATTCGAATTTATCTTTCCGATTCATTGGTCAGAACATTTTGCTTTGCAAAATGTGGCTTGCAAACAAGCCATCGGATTTATCTTTCCGATTCATTGGTCAGAACATTTTGCTTTGCAAAATGTGGCTTGTGAACAAGCCATCG
>ENA-OPSJ01000685-OPSJ01000685.1-human-gut-metagenome-genome-assembly--contig:-NODE-685-length-29351-cov-1.967948_pt1 | contig 29351 bp, 36 predicted proteins | sample MGYA00241801_ERZ501893 | MGnify/ENA primary metagenome ERZ501893 (study PRJEB25962, sample SAMEA2042219) | human gut metagenome | biome: human gut; feature: human-associated habitat; material: faeces...
TAAATGGAGAACTGTAAGCTTTTATTAGGGTTCGGGGATTTGGCCTAGTGAATTAAATAGAAACTTGACAACTATAGTCGTCATCTGCTAGAATTTAAATGACAAGAAAAGTTGTCAAAATATGATTGATAAAGGAGATGAGCATTTGCCTTTACTAAACCGATTGAAGGAATACAGATCAAGACTTGGCGTCAATCAGACCGAGATGGGAAAGCTCGCAGGCGTATCCAGACAGACGATCAGCCAGATAGAGAGAGGAGACTATTCGCCGTCAGTAACACTCGCATTAAAGATTGCGAAGATTTGTGAAGTCAGTGTAGAAGATATTTTTATATATGAAGAGGAGATAAATGATGAAGGAAAAGAAAAGTAGTTATTTTACCGCAACGTGGAAGATGCTCGCGGCAGTGATAATCGGGGGAATCGCCGGAGGCATGTCGGTAGTTATCTATGAACTGATGAAAAAAGGAATAGATGCAGGAATCAGAACGATTAACGGAACGATTCAGCAATATATATTTCCAGCTCTGATTATAATCGCGGTTGTTACGGTAGTTGTTGGTGAATACAGTTTATACCGGTTAAAGAATGTATACAAAGAAATGAAGGATGCAGATGAGGACAGATTCTATAAACTGGATTACGAAGAAGAAAAATGGGGAGCATGGACCAGTGGGGTTAATTTGGTGTCACAGGTGGCCTGCATCATAATTTTATCCTTTGGATATTCTTTGAAGTATATAGAATCAGGAAAATCCAGATATTTTTTATTCGCCTGCATTATATTTATACTGTGCTATTTCTACGATATTTATCTTTCTGTACGTTATGTAAAAGCGATACAGGCGGCACATCCGGAGAAAAAAGGTGATCCAACTTCAAGCAAATTTACGGAACAGTGGGTGGAAAGCTGCGATGAAGCAGAAAAAGAAATTATATACAAAAGTGCATATAAGACGTATATTGTATTGAACAAAGTAATACCGATATTATTGTTGCTTACATTAATAGCAAATATGTTCTTGAATACTGGTATATTGGCGGTTCTTGTTGTAGCTGTCATTTATCTGGTCACAGGAATGACGTATATCAGATCCAGCATGGTTTCTAAAGCAAAAAGGATTGGATAAAATAAAATAAAAAGTCATATTAGGTGAATGCATCAGATAAAACTGGTGCATTCATGATTATAACATATCATTCTATATTATAATTCGTTGAGTTAAGGAACATTTCGTTCCAATCATGAAATACATCGATAAATATATCAAAATTTTTCAAAATATATAACGAAAGAATAAGCAAATAAATGTTGAATTATCAGATATTCGAAATGTGGGATTCCATTATGAAGGATGGAAACGGAAGATTAAAATCATTTGCAAATATACTTGATAATATAATTATTATCGCATTGAAATACTGTAAAGATAAGTTTATACTGAGAGGAGAAGCCTATGAATAATACGAATTTGTTAAAGACAGGTTTTGTTAATGAACGGTTCCGATATTATGAGAAGTTAGTCGCAGAGCTGACAATGATGAGTGATATGTTCATGCGGAACGTGTTAAATATTCTGGAATGTGCGGAATATGTATTAAGAGTTATTACTGAAAATGATGATCTGGAATTAACAGAAGTCGTTGTTCAGAAAGATTACAAGAATTTACAGGGAAGATCGGCTGTACTTGACTGTGTGGCTGTGAATGGCAGAAAAGAAATATATGATATAGAAGTACAGCAGGAAAAAGCCGGAGCAGGCCCAAAAAGATTACGCTACCACAGCAGTATAATAGACGCACATAGTCTGTTTGCGGGAGAAGATTTTGAAAAACTGCCGGAATCAAAGGTTATTTTTATCGTAGATGAGGAAGTAGAAAATGAAGTTGCACCCATCTTACATATCAAACGGACTGTAAGAGAAACCGGCAGAGATTATAATGATAAAAGCGAAATTATATATATTAACGCCCGGATGAAAGAAAATACAGATCTGGGCAGATTGATGCATGATTTTCATTGTACAAAGGCAGAAGACATGTATAGCAAAGTATTGGCAGAGCGGGTAAGAGTATTGAAAGATACACAGGAAGGAGTGGAGATTATGTGTAAAGAGATGGATAAGATTTACAAAGCGGGAGAGTTAATAGGAGAAGAGCGTGGAAAAGAAAAAGGAAAATATGAAACAGCAATGAAGTTGCTTGAATTAGGAGCAAGGGAAGACATGATTGCAGAAGCAGTAGGACATAGTGTAGAAGAAATAAAACGTTGGAAGAATGATATGAAACACTAATAATATATTATGAATTATTGATTTTGTAAAGAGGATAATCAACATTATTTAACATTAAAAATTTTTTTTACTGCAAGTATCATCTGTGCAATCAGCTTCGCAAGAGAAAAATTTTCTTCAGGCTCTTCAAATTTTAAATCTTTTTCTGAGATAAAAATATCTTTTTCTTTCTTAGAAAAAATACTTTCATCAAAATGACGTTTTTTCTCTTCCTGTTCGCTTTCACCTTGCTGCATATAACCGAGGTTACCGGCGCCGCCGTCATTTTGCATGCTTGCAGCTTCTCTGATTACAGGTTTTGTACTCAAAACATTAACATCGAAACCACTCATAACTTTATTCCTTATATTTTTCCCTTATATATATAAAGTATTTTTCATGAAGAAATGTTACAATTTTCGGAGTTTTGTAAATATTTTGTTACAATATGTTAGACATCTGCAAACTTAATCACAGACTGGCATTTAAACCCTCTTTCCAGCAAATCTCTTTTTCTTACCGCTACGGAAATATCTGGACGAAATTCCGGAGTATTCAGGGTAAGATAAATCTCTATAATATTATTTTCTTCATCATAATCTATTCTAATTGATTTTATTGCAGACAAATGTGAAAAATCCAGACCATCAGCTACCCTCAAAATTCCTGCAAGCCGCTTTATTTTTTTTCTGTCTTTTTTTTCAAAGCTTCCGTATAACTCGTGCTTTTCTTTATTAGGAAGACTGCCTCTATGATAGCGGGCAATACAGGCAACCATTTCTGTTTCATGAGCGGAAAATTCATCCAGACCATAATCTAATATTATCTGCTGGGAATGCTTATTGTGTGATTTTGCTTCGACATAATACCCTATATCGTGTAACAGAGCAGCACTTTCAAGAATTTTCCGGTCTTTTGCAGACATTTCTTTAACATTCTTACTTAAAGCGTCAAAGAGCAGCAAAGCTATACGTCTGACTTCATGAGGATGAGAAAGATTGTTAGAAAATTTTGATAAAATATCTTCCGTTCTTAATTTCATCTTGTGTAAACTTTAGCAAAAAAAATATTTTTAATCAAATTTTATGTTATAATAAGGTTTAGTAAAGGGGAGATTATGGTTGACAAAAAAGAAACAGATATTGACAATCTGAGCTTTGATATACCGCCTGAAGTTTTGGATGAAATCCAAAAAAACATTGAAGAAATAATCACAAATTTTCCGGTACCTGAAAGCAACAAGCTTGACGTTATAAGAAAAATTAACTTTATGTATTCACATACCAAACATCTCTCCGTAACTGATGCACTTACCGGACTTTATAACCGCAGAAATCTCGATGTACATCTTGAAAGAGAGTTTTTAAGAGCAAAACGCTACAAAAATGATTTAAGTGTTGCGGTTATTGATATAGATTTCTTTAAAAAAGTAAATGATACATACGGACATCTTTGCGGTGATTATGTTTTAAAAGAAGTAGCTTATTTAATTATGGAAACATTCAGAAAAACCGACCTTGTTTTCAGGTACGGCGGTGAAGAATTTGTTGCACTGCTAACAGAAACATCACTTGAAAGTGCGCTCATCCCGCTTGAAAGATTGAGGAGCCGAATTGAAAATTATCAGTTCAAATACAACAATACCCCTATTAAAGTAACAGTAAGCATTGGTGTAAATGCTAACAAAGAAAATATAGAAACTGCAAGCGAATTTCTTGATTGTGCTGACAAAGCATTGTACTACGCCAAACAACATGGCAGAAACCAGGTTATCACGTCAGAAGCCTGTAAATAAGCTTAGCCTGTCGACTAATCTTTTTTATATATACCCAGTCGGGTGATAGTATTTTTCTTTCATAACGATTATGATTAGTAAGTTATGTAGGAATAGGAATAGATTAAATGCTAGACAAGATTAAGCTATATATAATTGAAGATTATTTATTGACGAGAACAACTTATAAACATCATTTTACCAAATATAACGACTTTGAGGTTTTAGGAGATTATGAAACAGCAGAAGAAGGGCTGGAAGCCTTACAGAAAAAACCTGCTGACGTAGTGCTGATGGATTTAGGTTTGCCTCATATGAACGGACTTGAGGCAACAAAAATAATCAGCAGAAAATTCCCTAATACAAAAGTCATTGTACTTACATCTCATGAACGCGATGAAGAAATTTTCGCATAATTATCTTCAGGTGCACATGCTTATGCTTTAAAAGACATTTATCTGCCTGACCTTTGTAACGTAATAAAAGAAGTTCAAAAAGGAGCTGTATGGATTGATCCGAGAATTGCCAGAATGGCATTATCAGTATTTCCAAAACCAGCCTCAACTGATTTTGATAATTTGTATAATTATAAAAAGAAACTTGAGATAAATCTCTCAGAAAGAGAAAAAGAAATATTAAAGTTAATCGTAGAAGGCAAATCAAATACAGAAATTGCTGACATTATTATGATTAGCCCTCATACAGCAAAATCTCACGTCTGCAAAATCCTATCGAAACTCTCTGTTCCGGACAGAGTTCAGGCTGCCGTTATGGCAGTTCAGTATGACCTTTTAAAGTAAAGTGTAGTTAAGAAGTAAAGAAAAACTGAATATGAATAAAAAATTAGTAAAAAGCATATTTTATACGTTTTTTACGGGCTTTATACTCTGGAGTGTCTATGCAGACGCTGCTTCAAGTTCCAGCCCGCAGACAGTTGTGACAATCGGATTAATCTTTGTACTGCTTATCGCATATGTTGAAAATAAAAAACTCGTAAAATGGCTTAAGGTAAAAAACCAGACTCTTGAAGAAATGATAAACACTTTCAGCGAAAATTGTCCTGATTTAATTGCATACAAAAATATAAAACATCGTTATATAACCTGTAACAAAGCAATGTGCAGGGCATACAGACTGAAAAGTTTTATGTCAGTAAAAGACAAAACAACATTTGAACTTCTCCCGCCAAAAGCGGCAGCAATTATCATGGCACATGACAGCAAAGTAATTGAAACAGGAAAAAGCATTAAATATACAATTGAAATAGATCATCCGTCCTCAGGCTCAAAAACATATGATGTTATATCAGCACCTACAAAAAAAGACGGTGAAGTTACAGGAATAATGACAATTGCCAGAGATATAACAATTCGTGAGCGGATGCGTGCAAAATTCATTGAAAAACAGAAACAGGTAAACGATATGATGGACAATCTTCCAATGGTATCATTCGTAACAGATAAAGAAGGAAAATACCTGAGAGGCAATAGCAAATTTCTTGAACTTATGAACCTTAATCATGATGAACTGGCCGGGGTGAATATCGCACACACCTACACAGATGCCGGCACAAAAACTATTGATTATGAAAATAAAGTTGTAATAAAAGAAAAAAGACCGCTTATAACAGAACATCTTTATAAAATTGCAGGGCGGGAAGCTGCCTGGTATAAAGAATACCGCGTTCCGATAATCAATGAACATAAAAGAGTAATAGGAATAACAGTATTCCTTCTTGATATTCAAAAAGAAAAAGAGGCAAGCCAGCAGAAAGAAAGATTTATAGCTACGTTAAGCCATGATTTAAAGACTCCGACAATAGCACAGGTGCGTTCATTAGAAATGCTTCTTGACGGAATGTTTGGAGGACTAAACGAAGAGCAGCAGGAAATGCTGAAACTTACACTGGAATCCTGCAAAAATATGTATGATATGGTTTCAACAGTTTTATTTTCATACAAGTTTGAAAATGAAGAAATAAAACTCCATTGCACAGATATTAATATAATAGAATTGACAGCAGAATGCTGTAATGATCTTGCGAAATATGCAAACGAAAAAAATCTTGAAATTTTAATAAAACCAAAATCAAAAATCGGACAAATCTGTGCAGACCGAACTTTTATAAAAAGGGCTATAGCAAATATTTTAGAAAATAGCATCTCCTATGCTTTTGAAAAAACAAAAATAGAAATATTAATAAAAAATCATAACAAAAACCTTGAAATTCAGATAGTTTCAGAAAGCCCGTTTATAAAAAAAGAAGCGCTTGAGATGATGTTTGACAAATACCGCGGGCAGGCTTCTTATAACAAAATAGGGTTCTGTCTGAAATTACATCTTGCAAAACAGATTGTTGAAGCTCACAACGGGGTGCTTATTGCAGAAAGTAAAAAGAGTGACAAAAATATTTTCGGATTTATTATTCCTTCATCTGTAAATTCACAAACACCTTTGGAAAAAGTTATGCTATAATTTTTGCATGATGCTGAAGTTAATTAACTCCGAAAAACTCGATGAAAAAATATATTCAGATATTCAGGCACAGTTTCCTCCAGAGGAAATAAAAACACTTGAGGAATTTAATGACCTTCTTAGAGAAGGGAGTTACAAGCTCGGTTTGGTTTATGATGAAAAAATATTAATAGGTTACATTTTATATATAAAAAAAGATTTTATCTGGATAGATTATATAGCAGTTCTGCAGGAATTTCATTCAAAAGGTTATGGAAGCAAAATACTTACAGCTATTTTTGAAAAATATTCAAGCCTTAAAGGATGCTATTTTGAAGTTGAACCTGAAGATAAACAGAACCCTCAAACCGTTAGACGTATTAATTTTTATAAAAAACTCGGCTGTATAGAGTTGCAATTTAAATATTACTTTCCAAATCCGGTGAGAAAATTAGAAATGAAACTTCTCTATAAAAGCTTTAATGGTTTAATACCGGATAAGGAAATAATTAAAAAAGATATTGAAAAAGTTTTCAAAATTTTGCACGAAAATGTTGAATGCAAAAACGAAATTCTCAGCCTTATACAACAGGAAAATTCTTAAATGTTTACAATCCCTGCAATCATATTACGAATACTTTCAAACTCATGTTCAAATGTATTCCAGAAAAAACTTACAGCACAAGGGGTACAGTCTTTAACCGTTAACTTTTTAACTTATGCAGGATTGAGTATTGTGTGCATTGTTTTGTTTCCAGCTCTTCATCCAGTTGTGCTGACAATCAAGACATGTGAGTATGCTCTGATGGGAGGGCTTCTGGGAGCTTTTGGCAACGGTTTTTTAATAAAAGCACTTGAAAAAGGAGAGCTTTCTGTGCTGGGACCGATTAATTCCTACAAGGCTGTTGCGGCAATGGCGGCCGGGATTGTTCTTGCCGGAGAAATTCCTTCACCTGCAGGAATTTTTGCAACTGCTCTTATTATATTCGGCAGTTACTTTATATTTAATTCAACGGAGGAAGGGTTTTCATTAAAACTTTTAAAAAGAAAAGATATTCAATACAGAATTCTTGCATTAATATTTACAGCAGCAGAAGCTGTTTTTATAAAAAAAATTATTGTTCAATCAGATATTAAAACTGCATTTGTATTGTGGTGTGTTTTTGGAACAATTTTTTCTTTTTTTCTTCTTAAAGTTAAAAAAATTAAGATTGAAATTCCTGCAAAAAAGACATCGTTTCTTGTATTATTCCTAATTATATCAACAGGCTTGATGCAATACACCACCAACTATGTTTTTAAAAACATGAATGTAAGTTATGCCCTTGCACTTTTTCAGCTTTCTACAATTTTAAGTGTTATACTTGGATGGAAATACTTTAATGAAACAGATTTAAAGAAAAAACTTCTTGGGTCTGCAATAATGGTTGCAGGTGCAGTTATTTTAATATTGTTATAAAAAAGAGGCGCCCGCATCTAACCTGCGGGCGCCATTGCATAATATAACAATTATGCAGTCTTTTTATGCTCTTTTTTCTCTTTCATTTCTTCTTTCTTTTCCGCAATTTTTTCTTTTACTTTTTCAGCACCTTCTTTAATATCTTCTTTCATATTATGTGCTTTTGCCTTTGCGGTTTCAACACCGTGTTTAACATCGGCTTTTACTTTATCAGCAGTTTTTTCTGCTTTTTCTTTAAGTGTTTCCTTATCATGATTTTTATCCATAATTTCTCCTTTTCAAAATATCAGATTTGTAGTGACAAGGATATTATAAAAGCTTTTCAAAACACTTTAATCAGAAAAAAGCATAATCAAATAACCATTACAAATTACCCGAAAGTACTATTAATGCTTGTGGAACTTTCTCCATTTAAAGTTAGGATAAGTTCTTCTGATACGGCTCCAGTCAACTTCCACACTGTTTTCAGCCGCAGACTGTTTTGAGGCTTCCCAGTCTTTAATAAAATCAACGCACGCATGATCTATAAAGTGAAGACTGTCAGCACAAACATAAATATCTTTATCTTTTGGTAAATGTTCAAAAATATCAATAAGCTGCGGAAGCTGTAAAAAAATTATATTACCGCTGAGTTTTACAATAACCTTATTTTCTTCTTCATTTTCTTCAACACGAATATGAACCCTGAGCATTTTGAAAACACTCTTCGCAATAGCTGCACCAAAACCTATCAAAATACCTTCAAATAAATTAGTAAATAAAATTGAAATAAGAGTGATTAAATAAATAGCAAACTCACCTTTGCTTAAATGATACAAATGCCTTGCTGCTTTGACATCCACAAGTTTATAACCTGTATAAACGAGAATGGCTGCAAGTGATGCCTGTGGAATAAAATTTAAAACCTGAGGGAAAAATGTGACAAAAAGCACAATCCAGATACCATGCATTATAGTTGAGAATCTTGTCTGCGCATCAGCATTAATATTAGCTGCGCTTCGTACAATTACACCGGTAATCGGAAGCCCGCCAAGAAGTCCTGAGAGAGAATTTCCAATCCCCTGGGCAATAATTTCTTTATTGTAATCTGTTTTAGAACGCTCGCACATTTTATCAATAGCATTTGAAGTAAGCAAGGTTTCTGCACTGGCAATAAAAGTTATTATCAAGGCACTTAAAAGAATTTTAAAATCCAAAACATACTTAAATGTAGAAAGGCTTATAAATTTAACATTATCCCAGAATTTTGCACCCAGCTCGATATAATTTATATCAAAATGAAAAATTCCTGCCACAAGCGATGCAGCAATAACCGCTACAAGTGCTGCCGGAATAACTTTAAACTTTTTATTCGGGATATTATTCCACAAAATAATAGAACCTATGGTAAGAATTCCTATAAACGCAGCATGATGATGCTGTGAACCGTCAAAAGGCAGAACTGAATTATAAATTACAGAACATAAATCCGCAATATTTTCAAAAAAAGTATTTTGCGGCTTGCTGTTAAGCATTATTGCAAGAGCACTGGCAGTACAGCCGGAAGTAATCCTGATGGATGAGCCAACATCAGCACTGGACCCGATTTCTACTTCCAAAATCGAGGATCTGGTAATTGAATTAAAAAAAGATTATACTTGCCTAGTACATAATCTTTCTTTATTAATCTTTCTTTAATTTTAGCAATATTACAACTATAAAAATTATCAAAAATAATTTATCTACACCTAGTGTGGCAATAATATCTACAATTATAAGAATAAGTCCGGCCGCCGGTCCTGAAACCTGAAGGGAGTTTCCTGAAAAAGCACCAACAACAATACCGCCGACTATTGCAGAAATTAAGCCGCTATATACCGGAAGCCCACATGCAATAGAAATACCGATAGCAAGGGGCATTGCAATTAAGAATACAATTATAGAAGCAAGAAAGTCCTTTTTTAATGAGGCAATATTAAATGTATTAATCATAATATGACAATCATAACAGTTAATCAAAAATCTTGCAAGTATGCTATTTATCGTATTTTATTTGCTTTTCTTCTGAATAAATTGATTAAACTTATTTTTATAATACAATCCCAAAACAAAGTTTTATTAGTTTCTTTTGTCAAAAGATGTTTATACTTATGCTTATTTTTTACAAGATATTCCGGAAAGCTTGAATCAAGCTTAACAGCAGCCAGTTCGTAGCATTCAAATCTCTTAATTTTCATCATATTTTCAGCATCGGTTTTATAGTCCCTTATACGACCTCTTTCAGCAGCTTCATCTCCATGAATTGCAACACTCTTTAATTTTTCCGAGAGAATATCAACTCCACCGGTGTATGAAAAATGCCAGCCGGCATAATTATAATATTTTTGGCATTCTAAACCGTCATATAATCTTATTTTTGAAGCAGTAGTTCCTTTATTTAGTTCGGGCAAAACTCCTGGATGTGGAACTTCAATATTATCAAGTATATTTTTAAAATCTTTATAAAACAAAATTTTAGTTGCATGGTTAAATTTCATTCCGACAGCTACATTATTAAGCCAATAGTAGAACCCGAACATTTTCAATGATTTTATACCAGGCTTATCTTTTACTTTCATAACAATATCCGGATTAGGAATCTCATCAACATCGGAAATCATAATAATATCATCGTCACTACAAGCTTCTAATCCTCTAGAGAGGCAATTTCTCTGGTAATTTTCTAAACTCCATGTTGAATTATGCTCGGGTATATTATCAACAATTATATGTATAATTTTATCTTCAAAAGACTTAAATCTATCTTTATTTTCCAAAAAATAAAGTGGTTTGTCATAACCGGTATGCGTTTCAGTCGCTTCTACAATAATAAATTTATCAACAATATCATTTAAAACATTTAATCGTATTTCTAAAATATCTAATTCATTAAAAAAAGAAAAACAATCATAAATTTTTCCAGAAGAAATAATTAGCTTTTTTCTTTTGCTAGAGCATAAAGCAGTTGCCCCCCCCCCCGAAACAATTGATATAACTGGCTTTTCACATTAAACCTCCTTTGTTTTATATTATATCAGAAAAATTAAAAACACGTGCTATAATAAAAAAGTAAAAGGAGATTTAATATGAAAGCACTTGTATATAAACAAAAAGGAATTATCGAACTATGTGAAAAACCTCTGCCGGAAATACAGAATGAAAATGATGCTATAGTAAAAGTAACCTTATCAACGATTTGCACAAGCGACCTTCATATTATGCATGGAGCTGTTCCTCAGGCAAAAGAGGGAGTAACTCTAGGACATGAATTTGTCGGAGTAGTTACAGCTCTTGGCAAAAATGTTAAAAATCTCAAAGTAGGCGACAGAGTAAGCGCAAATTGCATAACCTTCTGCGGAGAATGCAGATTTTGCAAACGCGGATTTATAAATAACTGCATAAAAGGCGGCTGGGAAATCGGTTGTAAAATTGATGGCTGTCAGGCGGAATATGTCAGAGTTCCTTTTGCACAAACAGGTCTTACAAAACTTCCGGATAATGTAAGTGATGAGAATGCTCTTTTTGTCGGAGATATTCTGTCAAGCGGTTATTTCGGTGCAGAACTCTGCAATATAAAACAAAACGACATAATAGCAGTAATAGGCGCAGGACCGGTAGGCTTATGTTCAATGATGTGTGCCAGACTTTTGGGCGCATCCAGAGTAATCGCTATTGATATTGACAATACAAGGCTTGATATAGCTGTAAAAAACAAACTTGCAGATTACACAATAAATCCTGCACATCAGGACTTGCAAAATATAATAGAAGAGATAACAGGCGGTGACGGAGCAGATGGTGTAATAGAAGCAGCAGGCGGAGAAAATACGTTTGAAGTTGCATGGAAAATCGCACGCCCTAATTCTGTTGTTGCTCTCGTTGCAATGTATGAAAAAGCCCAAAAGCTTCCGCTGCCGGATATGTATGGGAAAAATCTTATCTTCAAAACAGGCGGCGTTGATGCAACCCATTGCGAAGAATTGGTTAAATATATCTCGGAAGGCAAAATATCAACTGACATTCTTATAAGCAAAAAAATGGCTTTTGAAGATATTCTCAAGGCTTATAAAATGTTTGAAGAAAAAACTGACAATTGCCTGAAAATCGCAATTACTTATTAGTTCCAGATAAATTGAAGAGCTATTCCTCCAAGAATGCTTATCAGAAGAAGCAAAGTAATTATCACAGCTGTGTCTTTTATGCTTGTATTTTTTCTGAGTAAAACAAGAAGCCCCAGACCTGCATTTGAAAACAACCCTGCCATCGCTGCACCAAAACTTATTGTTCCCTTAATCAGCATCATTGTAAAAGCTATTGACACCGCACAATTAGGGATTAATCCTAGTACACCGGTTACTACAGGTTCAAGTATTTTATATTTGAAACTTGTGTTTGTAAAAAATGCACTTATAACAGAATCTGTTACAAAAGAATTCAAAAATAGTGTAATTACCAGCACAAAAGCAAAAACATTCACAGTGTGAACCAGCGGATGCAGCCAGAGATTATTTTTGTTTAATGAAATTATATCATGCTTGCAGCAGCCTTCATCAGGAACTTCTACTATTGCATCTTTAACCAGCCTGGTTTTAAAAATTAAGTCGATTAAATACCCCGCACAAATTGCCACAACAAGCTTGACCGCAATGACAGGCATAACAAGCCAAACCTTATCAGGTCTTGCAAGCAATACAGGAATAGCTTCATCTGATGTAGCCAGGTATATAGCGATTAAGGTTCCTTTTGTTATTAATCTGCCGGAATAAAGCGAACTTGCTATAATCGAAAAACCGCATTGGGGCACTATAGCTGCAAGGCTTCCTATTACAGGACCGGTCTTTTCAGATTCCTTCATAAAATGGTTAATCTTATCTGCATAATAATATTCGAATAATTCAATAAAGACAAACACAACAAATAAAAAAGGCAGAATATGAAAACTGTCAATAAGCGCATCAGTAATCCATTCCGGAAAGCCAAAGCTTTCTATTATTCCGTCTAAACCATGAAAAAGCCAGTCGTTAAAACTGCTTAATTTATGTAGAAAATTAATAATCATAAAACACTTCCTTTTCTGTAATTTTAATATAAAATATAAAAATAAAACAAGTATATCTGTTCAAACCCAAAAGGATTTATTATGAAAAAGATTGTCTTAACTCTGCTTTCATTATTGATATTAGGCACATCAGCAGCACAAGCAGAAACTGTGGTATTTAATCCTAACTCAAAAATCTACCATAAGCTTTCCTGCCATTCTGCACAAATCTGTAAGGTTTGTATAAAAATTGATAAACAGGAGGCTATTAAAAGAGGCGGACGTCCATGTAAAAAATGCGGAGGTTGATATTCTAAATTACCTTATCCGGTAATGATATTTTTTACTGTTTAAAAAATAATTTCTTTATGAAAAAACTGCTTGCAATAATATGTTTTATCTCAATTGCCGGAACAGCCGCAGCAGATTATGCTGAAACTTTAGACACTAATGACTGCAACGAATGTAACGAACAAATAGTATCACGTGAACATATGTTCTGTGAAAAAGGCGCTGTAACAAATCAGGTTGTTATTACAAATCTCAGAAATATAATATGTAAAGGCAATGCGCTTAAAGTAGTTTTTAATGAAAAGTTTAAGTCAGAATGTGTAAAAGCAGGCGACAGGGTTAATTTTAGTATACCGGAGGCAATCTACACACAAGAAGGAACTCTTCTTATTCCTGCCTGTTCAAAAGTTGTTGCAACTGTAATAAAAATCGAAAGGCAGAGGGTGCCAAACAAAAACGCACGTGTATATTTTAACTTTGAATGTCTAATTCTTCCTGATGGAACAGCAATCTCAATGTCTGCCCGCCCGAATACAAAGGATTCATCATTAAAGGAAAACGGCTGGCATACTGCTGGCAAATTAACAGCCTGGACACTTGGGCTGGGTATTGTCGGCGCAGGCGCAGGTACAGGTTTTGCATTTATACCAAACCCTGCAAAATTAGGGGTAGGTTATGCTATAGGTATTCCGGTAGGTACATCGGTAGGTCTTATAACAGGGTTAATTACACCGGGGCTGAACTATCACGCAAAAGCCGGAGAAGCTGTTATTATTATACTTTGTGAAGATTTATGCGTTAATAAACAATGCAGTTAACATTGACGGGATTTTTTAGAAGGATCATAAAATTTTGACATATCAACCCCTTCAAGTTTTAAAAGCTTAATTTTTATATCTATTCCGCCAGCATATCCTGTCAAATTTCCGCCTGCTCCAACAACCCTGTGGCAGGGAATAATAATTGAAACAGGGTTATGTCCCACAGCGCCTCCTACAGCCTGTGCAGACATAGAAGTTTTGTTCATCTGTTTGGCAATTTTACGGGCAATCTCTCCGTAGGTTATGGTTTTTCCATAAGGAATTTCACATAAAATCTTCCATACTGCCTGCCTGAAACTATTACCCTGAGGTGCAAGCGGAAGTTCATCTATGGAAGGGTTTTCTCCTGCAAAATATCGGTTAAGCCATTCTTTTGTTTTAATAAAGACCGGTATATCATCTTTTTCTTTCATATCTTTCAAAATAGTATCAGCAAAATATTTCTGCCCTTCAAGCCAAACACCGGAAACGCTTTTTCCGTCACCTGCAATCATCATATTCCCAAGAGGTGATAAATATATTGTCTTATAAAACATTTTTCCTGTTTCCTATTGTCTTGATAATAACATAGAAATATAATTAAATTATAGGCATGCGAAATGAAAGGAAAATTCATGAACAGACGACTAACTGGAATAGTAAACGGATGTATAGCTGCGGCAAGTTACGGCACAAATCCATTATTTGCGCTTCCGCTCTATTCAGGCGGAATAGGTGTAAATTCCGTACTATTTTACAGGTACTGTCTGGCTGTAATTATCTACGGAAGCTGGATTAAATTCATTAAAAAGGGCTCATTAAAAATTTCCCCAAATGAGATATTTCCATTGTTTTTTTTGGGAATTGTCTTTTCGCTTTCATCGTTAACGCTATTTGATGCTTTTAAATATATAGAAGTCGGCATAGCGTGTACAATTTTGTTTATATATCCTGTTATGGTTGCTTTAATTATGGCAATATTTTACAAGGAAAAAATTACCAAAACTGTAATTTTTTCTATTCTGTTAACCTCAGCCGGAATTATAATGCTGTACAATAATAAACCTGGTTCAACATTAAACCTGCATGGCGTCTTACAGGTTTTGCTGTCGGCTTTATTATATGCCATTTATATTGTCGGTGTAAAAAACAATAAAGTTGCCAAACACATAAAACACGATAAGATGAGTTTTTATGTAATGCTTTTCGGGCTTTTGGTTTATATTTACAACTTAAAATTCTGTACAGAATTACAAATTATAGACAAACCGTTTTTATGGCTTTGTACAATTGCCCTTTCAATTTTTCCTACAATAATTTCACTTGAAACAATAAATGTATCAATCAGGTTAATAGGTTCAACAACAACTGCAATTCTTGGTGCTTTAGAGCCGCTTACTGCAATATTCTTTGGAGTAGCTGTTTTTCACCAGCATCTCACATTAAGGGTAATAACAGGTGTTGTATTAATTCTAACCGGAGTCATTGCTATAATTTTGAGAAAAACCTTTAAACCAAAACAATAATTATTAGACTATAAATTTTCGTCATATTTGTCTATTGAACTGCTTTTTAATACTTTTTTTATAATATAACAAAAATTTTACGATAAAGTTTTAAAACATTAATTCTATCTAAAAATTTTAATATAGTCTTCAAAAATATAATAACGATTACGGCTCATGCCTGTTTTTTCTTGCAAAATCCCAATTTCAATAAAAGTTTTAACTAAACTGTTGACTGAAACAATAGAAAGTCCTAATTCTTTTGAGATTAATTATCTCATCAAATGTCTTAATACTATTTTTTGAAGTTTCAATTACGCCACTCAAAAAGAATTTGTTAATTATTATCAAATGAGAGAGGCAGATACTCATGGTGCAGATTAAATATTTTCATGCAAAAGCCAATTGTGAAGCTGCCCAAAGGGGAATTGTAGGTGAGATGATAGCAAAAGCTATTGGTGATTTAAGAGAATTTGTAGATAGTTATAAGAATATACATATCAAAAAATATACAATTGAAGAAAGTTTAAAAGATATTCAAGAAGATTTAGAAGCTAATCAAGAAGGTAGAGATTTAGGTCGTCAGTATCCTACAGAAAATCCTTATGAATTGCTAAAGCATCGAATTCCAAAAGGTTTTCTTGATAGATATAAAGGTTATTAATTATAATAATTATATGTTTAATAATCGGTATATTATCTTTAGGAACAATATTAGGAGTTCTTTTTATATTGAAAGACGATAAAGATTTTTGTCTTGATAGTGGAATATGCACACAAGGTCAATTGATAAATACAGAATATGGAAAAATTCAAATAAATAAAGAAAATTGTTTAAAATATAATTGGACTTGGAATGAAGAACGAAAATATTGTCAGTTAAGAAAATAAAAAGAGGATTGGATTATTCCATATCCTCTTTTTATTTACCCGAGATGCGATTATCACTTCGCTCGCCGTAAACGAATTTCGTGAGTGCCTCTTTGAGCTGCGGTCAGCCAATCAAATCGGCACTCAACTCCATTCTTGGCTCGCTCGTTCCGAACACAAATGTGCATTTTTATCGCTATCAAAAAATAAGACAGGATAAGAATAAATCCTATCCTGTCTTATTTACCATAGAGTTGTCGAGTTCAGAACTTGGTTACTTGAAAATATGACGTAATGTTCATATATCTAATAAAGAAACATGCTTTACCGGAATTTCCCTTGTTGCTTTTTGCTAAAAGTCATAAAAGGCACATAATGTGCCTTTTTATTACAAATTTTTCTTTAGCCATTCTGTTGTAGATTCTTGATATCCACTCCAAGCAGCCACTCCTGTTAATTTCCCAACAAATAGTCTGTCGTTAGAATCTAAATATTTTTTTAAATTATTTCTTATTGTTGTTGCGTCATCATTAGTACATATAATCCAATCGCTTTTATTTATTTTGCAATAGGTGCCATATTTTTTAATTGCTTCAATTAAATCGTCATAATTTTGACCTGGATTGTTTAAATCGTAACTGATAAAATAGCTCATTTTACTTTCCTCCTGTTTTTGTTCTGTCTACTAATACGTAATTTTGTCCAGCCTGTAATGTCGGCGGAAAAGGTTCATTTTTAACAACAGTTCTTTCTATTCCTGTTCTTCCTCCTTTTGGTCCTTGAATCTCGTACTGACCTGATGCTGGTGCTTTCTGCCCTGGTTTAAAGTAATTCTTTGACATTTTGTAAAATCCTCCAAAAATTATGTTGTAACTGATTAAATTTTGTGATACTCTGTATACAAAATTGTAACCATATAATTAATATAGACTACTTTTTTGTAGTCGTCAAGTCTTAGGAATTTTTTATGAAGAATTGTGAATCAATATTAGGTAAGAAAATATTAGAAATAAGAGAACAAAAAGGATATTCTCAGCAACAATTAGCGACAAAAGCTGGTCTATCAAAAGCATTAATTACGCATATTGAAACAGGAAAACGATATCCTTCAGAAAAAGCATTAAAAAAAATAATAGAAGCTCTAGAAGTATCAGAAGATAAAATTTTAACTGAAGATGTAAAAAATGAATTCTTGAAAAAAATTGCAGAAGAAGCAAAACCTTCTGAGGTTATTAGAGCATATAGGCAAATAGTGAAAAATGATAAATAATCCCTATTTTTTACCTGAAAGAAATTATTCAAATCTTGCTATGCGGCTATTATCTGACACGGTAGGTGTGGACAATATACCCATTGATGTTTTTGATATTCCAGAACAAATGGACTATGAAGTTATCTTTTCAAAAGATGAATTTGAGAATAAAAATATATATGGATTTTCGGATATCGTTTCCGAAAATAATAAAACAATTTATTTGAATGCTGATTTTTATGGGAATTCATTTGATGAAGTAAAGCAAAATGATGCAAAAAGAAGACATTGTCGTTTTACTTTGGCTCATGAGCTTGGACATTGCACTATCCCAGAACATTGTAACTTAATACTCCAAAAAACACTTTTAAATAAAAATAATATTCATGCCAAAAACTATGGTTTTCATAAAGAATATGAAGCGAATGTTTTTGCAGCAGAGCTTTTAATCCCATCAGCTACAATAACAAATATTTATTCTTTTGGAAAAACATTCAAAGAAATTATAGAAAATTTATCGTTAAAGTATGATGCTTCCTTTATGGCTGCAGCATTAAGAACAGCATCGTTGATGAATGATTCAATTTGTATATGCCTGCAGATAAGTAAAAATACTAAAAAAATAATAAATATGACTTGGTCAAAAGCTTTTAGCGAGTATAAAAGGGGGTTATTTATAAGTAGAAACACAGAGCCTTATTCTGGCTCAATTGCTGCAAGCTTGATAAAAGGCACATCAACACTTTGTACACATCAACTTTGTAAATCTCCAAGCGATTGGTTTCCAGATTTCCGAGGGAGCAATGAAGCTCAATTACATGAATGGTCTTTTGATATGGGAGAAAATATTATAACATTTTTAGAGCTAATTGATACAAGCATCTATAGTTTATATATTAATTAGAAATATAGCACGTAATTTTGTTCATTTAATATCTTTTGCATTCGGGACTATAATTATTCCCATTTAAAATCCTTATATGTTAATTACGACACTATCATTATAAGACAAAGATTTTATCAAAACATAGTTATAGTTTAAAAATTTTGAAAACAGTTGACAAATTTTAGAAGTCATGTAAAATAGTATCTTCCCCTCAAACCCAGTCATAGCAAGGAAAAACAGTTGACAAAATCCTAAAATTATGCTATAGTGTAACTATAAACAAACCGCAAGCGGTTATCTTAAAACAACTTATAAGATTACGCTTGCCACATAGCAAAATCTCACCAGCCTATAGTATGGTCTAGTTCCTATGCTTGAAGCCTTTTAAAATGGGGGTATTTTGTTGTGCCAAAAATTTAGCAAAACAAAGGAAAACAATGAAGCGAGCAAAAACATACAACTTCATAGAGATTACAAAGAAAGAGTTTCAGCAGTACCAAGCAACTCCGATTACGGACTCTCAAGCTGTTGAAATTCAAAATAATCTCTTTGGAGTTGTTGATTTGTTACTTCAATGGAGTTCAAAGAGCAGCGATATAAAATGTGCCTAAAGCACAGAAAGGAGCATTATAATGCTTAATATTAAAAAATTACAGCGAATGCTAACAACAGCAGAAATTACTTTAGATTTACCAAGTTCTATTACTAATCTTCTTATGGATTATGCATTGAACGGAGATATTGAACTTGAAAAGTTTGTGTCTAATTCTTTAAGAGAATATCTTTCGTTAGGAAGCAATCCAATAACATCACTAAGCAACAATACTGTAACTTTAATTCTAAGACTCCCTTGGTTATTAGTCTTGAAGTTATGGTGGAATGCCCAAAGGAATAGCTGTACTATTTCACAAATTGCGGCAGAAGCTCTGGGATTTTCAATACCTATTTTTTTAGACGAAATACAAGCACAGGAAGATTACAGACTCGAGTTATCGCAGGAGGAATAGCTTTTGTGTATATAAGAGTGAATAGACATATAATATGTTTTCATTACCCTCTTATATACATTTTCTTATAGAAGGTAAATCTGAGAATAGGAGGAACAAACACATGGAATATCCATTGCAAACTGTTACTAACAGTGATAAGAAGGTTATATTTATCAACCTTCAAATAAAGTCGTTTCTAAGGGGCAACTTGGTAAAATGCTTAAGAACGTGAATTATTTGGGCGTGCTAAAGTTCAGAGATGTTATATATGAAGGTAAACATCCGTCTATAATTTCACAAGAGCTTTTTGATAAAGCTCAGAAATCTGCTAAAAAAGATAATAAACCTTTATACAAAAATCACGATTATGCATTGGCAGGCATGATAAAATGTGCCAAATGCGGTTGTGCAATTACTATTGAACCCCCTAAGAAAGGGAAATATATTTATTGCCATTGTACAGGTGGAAAGGGAGATTGCGAACAAAAACACGTAAATATTCCTATAGAAGAAATTATGGTGCAATTTGAAGAAGCTGTAAAAGCTGTAAGTCTTGCACAGAAACATATAGATTATATTAAACAGAGTTTGAAAGAAAGTTTGGCAGATAAACAAGAATTTTCAGATGAAATGCGTAGAAATCTGGAGGCAGAAGCAAAAAGAATACGTCATAGAATAGATAAAATTACTAATGAATATTATGACGATTTGATAGACGCTAAATTTTATAACGATAAACGACTTCAATGGAACAAAGATTTAGATGAAATCATGATAAAACTTGAAGCTCTGCACCATGCTGAACAAAAATATTATGATGAAGGTGTAAGGATTATCGAAACGCTGAAAAACGCTTATATCTTGTATAAACAGCAATCACCTCAAGAGCAAAGAAAACTATTAAATTATTTACTTTCGAACTGCACTTTAGAAGGTCGAAAGGTAAGCTATGACTATAACTTACCTTTCTCATACTTTATAAATTTTGACTCTTGTCGCAAAAAATACGCCTGCCGCGATTCGAACGCGGGACCCTCTGCTTAGAAGTAGCTCTCATGCAGTTTTTCAGGGGTTTTTAGCTTTTATCACAATTAGTCAGAAATGATTATTTTTATTGCGTCGAGGCTTGTTTCTTGTCTCAACATTTACCCCCTTTAATCAGGCTTTATCAGGATTTTTGCAAGAAGTTTGTAGTGTACACGTAGTAAAATGAGGTTTTACAATTTCAAATCCGAGTTCAAATATTAATTTTTTGTTTATTTTTTATTAAAATAGACGATTTAAATTTATAATGAAACTGTATACTTATATAAAATTGAAAGGAATTAATATGGCTAAATACGAAAACATAAGTGCTTTTTACAGCGAGTTATTTCAACAAAAAGATTCTGATGAAAACATAATGAGTGCTTTTCAAAAAGATATTGATGAAATCAATAATAAAATTAATTTAACATCAAATCCGCTGGAACTAGAAGAAATTAGAAATCTTTTAATAGATGCGATAACTAAGCATAAAAACTTTTATCGTAATAGAACAAAAATCATGATTGAACAAGAAGATATTTTAAATGAAGTTATTGAAAGAATAGGAACAAAAATAGATAACTTACAAAGTTAAGTCCCAAACTTTCTAATCTCTACCGTTTCTTGCGTCTTTTCGACAATATTATCAAGAGCATTAACGCATTGCTCGTTAGTTTCGGGCAAAAGATGAGTATATAAATCCATTGTCATTTTTATTGAGCTATGACCTAATTGGTGCTGAACATATTTCATCGGTACACCATTTGCAAGCAATAAACTTGCATAGGTATGTCTTAAACCGTGAAATTTTATGTAATTAATTCCGGCACGATTTAAAGCCGGTTTGTATCGTCTTTTAATCATATTATTTGCGTCTTGATACTCGCCTTCGCCATTTGGAAACAAAAGATTCTTTTCACCTTTAGGGCAAGCCAAACGCCATTCTCTCAAGACTTTTACAAGCTCCAAAGACATGTCGACTTTTCTTATTTTTCCCGTTTTAGGGGTTCCAAGTCTTCCATGAGTATAATTTTTATCAATCGTAATCTGCTTTTTCACCCAATTTATTGAATCCCAAGTTAAAGCCATAAGCTCACCCTGTCTTAAACCTGTAAAAATAGCAGTAAATAACAACGGATAAAAATCGGGATATACTTGTTTTGTTTTAGAAAGTAATATTTGCACTTCTTGACTTGATAAAGCACAAACTTCCTCGCTTTTTTCTTCTCTTAATGATTTTATTCTAGCTAAAGGATTTCTAACGATAACCTCATTATCAATCATAAAGCTAAAAATCTGGCTCATAAGTTTTTTATACTTATTTACGGTTGAATTTTTGCGACCTGTTTCAAGTTCTTGTGCGATAAATTCATTGACTGCAAGTGGTGTAATTTCAGTTAATTTTAACTTCCCAAAATAAGGTAATAAATGATTTTTCAAGTAACCGTGATAACCGTGTTCTGTATTGGGTTTACACTTTTTATTTGTATGCAAGCGCATAAAAATTTCAGCAGCTTCTGCAAAAGTCATTTTATTATTTTTAGGCATTGTACCGGTTTGGAGTTTTGATAAAATATCAACCATAAAGGTTTCGGCTTCAACTTTTGTTTTAAATCCGCCTTTAACTTTTCTTTTACCAAAGAGGTCGAGATAATCGACCTCCCAGTAATTTGCTCTTTTGTTTTTTCGAACTTTTGCCATAGTTTTTTAATCCTTTTATTTTTATTATGCCGTGTATTCGGTGTTCTGTAAGCACTTTGACTACAAATTGCTAACAGAATTTTTCTTTATGTATTCTTGAATCTCGTCTTGTGAGAATAACAACTTGCCCCCGAGTTTCACAAACGGGATTTCCCGTTTGTGTACCCAGCGATATATTGTACTTTTTGAGGTTTGCAGAAGTGTTGAAAGTTCGTCTATCGTGATTAATTTCATGCCTGTCACCTCAAATTAAAGACTCATGATAGCCTGAATCATCAACAAGCTCGAAAGAAAAATAAATATAATTAGAATGACCTTTCCCAAAGTGTACAAGAATTTCATCACTAATATTATCTTTAATGTTTTTAATCCTTGTACTAACCGATTTAGGATTTTTATACACAAGTTCAAAGGATTTTAATAAACCCATTCTGTCGGCTATTTGCTTAAATTGATTATAAAGTTCTGCAGAAGTAAATTCCTTGCCTTTATTCTCTTTATCATTGACAAAACTTTTTAAAACCAGGTATAAAACATCGTCTTTGAGAGTGAATTCATTTTGAATTTTTATCATTTGTACAAATATTTTTTTCAACTTTTCGAACTCGGTTTTATTTTCAGCAGTCTTTAGTGCAAAAACCGCAAAATCCGCCATTCTAAAATCGACTTTATACGTTTCATTTTGCTTTTCCTGCAATCGTTTAATGAATTTTTGCAGCTTATACATGATAAAACTCATAATTTCATCACGTTTTGACATAACTTCCCGACTAAGATTGTTTTCATCAGTAAACATTTTATAGCGTTCAAGATATATGCAAATCAATCGGTCTGCGACATCATCTCTTGTAAATTGCGGGGTTCTTGAAGTTAAAGCAACATAACACTTTACGTCAAATTCAAGCTCTAGGTTTGTTGTAAACAGTTTTCTTTTTTTAATGACTGAGCCTGTAGCTATTCTTGCAAGAGCGTCATTTAAAGCCTTTGGCGGGTTATCCAAATTGTCAATCACAACATAATAATTATTTGTGATGATTGTCTCAATATCCTTACAATCACTTGATACAGAGGTTACGTCAAATTTCTCACCAAAGAGAACTTGACCAACGCGCCTTAGAAAAGTTGTTTTACCACTTCCTTTAGTTCCAATAGCTGCAAATATTGGTTTTGTTTTCATTATGGACTCAAAGAAAAGGCTATAAAACCATATCTTAGAAATTTTTTGTTGAGTCGCTATGTCTAAAATTGTTGAATCAGTATCAACATTTAGGTTTCCGGTCAAGTATTTATCAACATAATCGACTTTTTTATTTATATCTACTAATTTAAACGCTTGATAACTGTTTAATTCAGTAAACATAATTCCGTCATCACCATTTTCGATTGTTTCGATGTTCTCGGCCGAAACTTTTAAAACCTCTTTTGGTCCATTATATAAATAAAGTGTGAATGTTTTGGGATTAAAATACGAAAACCTATGAATCTCAACCGGTTGTGCGTTTTTAACACAATAGACAAACAGCTCATTTAATACATACTTATATAAGTTTTCAGAAGCATTTATGCCCCACTCCGTAAACATTGTTCTTAATTCAAGAGGCTCATCGGATATACATATCAATCGTTTTGCATTACCGTCAAAAATATAATATTGACCGTCAGCTTTATAAATTTTGCCCACATTCAAGAGTTCAGCAATTACAAGCTCCGCGATTTTATCTTTTTTTATATTAGGCTGCAATTCCTTTCGAGCCTGCAAGTATCTAACTTTATCTTTTATTGGTATATCAAGATTCAAGAACAAACAATCGGAATCACAAATCAATTCACTAAGAGGAATATTTTCATTTTCGCCTTTAAAGATTGAGCAGCCAGCCACTTCCTCATTTTTGTAAGTTGCTTCAACTGTTGCAATCCTGCCGGATAATTCTTCATCACGATTGAATTGAGCAATTTGAGTAATAACATTTATTGCTTCATCTACAGAAACTTTAGAAACCTTCTTTAGAACCCCCGCAACTGCTAAGGTCAAAGAGTTTCTTTCTCCGTCTTTCCAATTTAAAGCAGCTTTTCTTATACAATCAGGATATTGTTTTAAAGATTCCTGAAACATAAGCATTGAATTATTAAGCTGCATTGCACTCTTTATTCTCGGCAACGGGTCTGTTATAGCTTCCATATTTTCATTTTCAACTAGGCAAGATTTTTTAAGCTCAAAAAATTCCGGATTTATTGTGTTTGAATCTTCAAACATTCCAAAATATGGTAAAAATATTCCTAAACCTTTTTTACCTTTTGGAAAAATTTCAATGATTCCATTTGCAATTTTTAAACCGGTTATCTTGGTTACTACCTTTTCTAATAAATTTTGAACATAATCTCGATTTTGAGGAGTAGCAAAAAAGACAAATAAATGAAAACCTTTTGATTTTGATTGTTCAATAAGTGCATTTAGTCTGTATTCTTTAAATAATTCGCTTTGAATATTAAGCGCCATTTGATATTTTTCTTCAATAGATTTATCTTTACAATCAATATCAATTCCGCCAAATAAAATTTTATCTTCTTGGCCTTTAATTTCTGGTGATACTCCCCAGCGATTAACTCCAAGAAAATGTTCCCTTAATGCTTCAGCAAAATCTTTACATCTAACTGTTTCGATTTTACCTGTTCCATCATACTGAATGATTTTTTTAGATGATGTTTTAAAGCTATCATCAAACGCTGCAATAAGATTCTCCATAATGAGAGTCTCCTTTCTTTGTTTTGAGTTTTAACTAAAAACATCGTCGACAATGTTTACACTCTCATTATTTGTTGAAACGCCATATATGTCACGCTTTAGGAGCAAATATGCATTACCAAATAACAACCAAAACCTTACCTAAATGGTCACAAATTCAATATTGGTAATTATTTTAGTCTATTACTTTTGGTTAAGAATGTATTCATGAACAAAAAGGCTATATGGTTTTTGGGGGTCAATATTAATGCGATAACCACTATTTATTTTTTTAATAATTTTAATATCTTTTTTTGTTTGTTTTTTTATTGCTTTGTTAATATCACTAATATTTTTATAAATTGCACTAGCTTTTCTTTGACTATCTTTGGTTCGGTAAGTCCTTCGTGATTGCTGCAATTTTAATGTAGGAGTGGCTAACCCTTTAAATGTATTTTTCGCAATATATAAAAAATCCCATAATTGTGCTTTTTCTAATTTAATGATATTAGAGCAAATATATACAACAGGATTATCATTGTTATCAAGAGTTATATATACTGCATGATAATCTTGTGGGGATAAAGTATAATCGGCATAATCAAAGGCTTCTCTAGCCATTTCCGACATATCCAAAGGATGATTGCATTTTGCATAATAATGTTTGATTTTATTGCTCTCGTTTGTCATATCTGCCCTTTTTGAGCATTATACAACAAAATTATTTTTTAATCTTATGCCTAGATTTTTTTAAGAAAAAGACTAAAACAAGAATTAAGATAAGAATTGTAGCTATTAAATAATATTTTAATTCTATAATTTTATGTGCAAATTCTTTTGATTTTTTGACTACTATTTCTTTTTTCTTGATTGTTTCAATAAATTCAATATCTTTGTTTGAAATCAAATCTTCATATAATAAATTTTTTATAATTAAACTTAAATAATCCTTACCATAATAATTTCCATAGCGATAATTCATGTCTATAAAAGAAACTTCTTTTTCTTTAAATTTTAAATTTTTATAAAATTTAATTTCTTTAGCTAATTCCTCTTTTTCTTCATTAGTTAGATAATTTCTTAATTTATACATAATATCTAACTTATCATAATGATAATCAAGCCTTTCAAAACGTTCTTTATAATACTGTGGATTATTAACACTCGCATGTGGCATATAGGGGTCTTTTTGAATAAAATATAAAACAGGGTCTTTTTTATACAATGCTCTATTTTGTTCAGTAATTTGGTAAGCAAGTTGTACCATATTATTTAATCTAATTTTTAATTCAGGATTTGTTGCGCATTGCATTTGTTGGTATAGAGAGTTTACATAATTTTCTTGCTCATGAATGTATAGCATATTCGCATTACAAACAATTTGAGAAAATATAAACATTAATAAAATAATTATAAATTTTTTCATAAATACCCTTTATAATATTAGTGACAAATAGCATAAGCTGAACCTGGAATACAATAAGACGGATTCAGATTCGGAGAATAGATAAAATATGTGCTTCCGTTTGAGTTATTATAATTATCACTTTGTATATAATTGTTTTGTGGACTTGCGGATTTAAGGCTATCCCATTCTTGTGCATGGTTTGGCGTTACAGTAATTGACGGATTTTTGTACAAAAATTCATTTTGTAATAACTCATTTGTATAAGAATAATACTCATAAGCATAAACCTTACTATATTGACATAAAAAGAACAAAATCAGTCCTAAAGTTATCAAATTACATGATTTGCGTCTGCACATCCTTTTACTCCATTTTTTAAGCTACTTTTTAAATATACTACAAAAAATTTAAAATAACACGGTCAGTTTGTTTTATATAGTCAAAGTACCTATCATAATAGCTTTAATGGATAATTTGACTAAAGAAGAATTAATCGAAAAAGAAAATAATTTAAAAATTTTTGGTTTGCGTATCCGTGACTTAAGAAAAAAGAGCGGTTTAACTCAATCTGAGCTTGCCGAAAGAATTGGGTTATCTACTAATTTTATAGGCATGGTGGAACGAGGCGAAAGAAACACGAGCGTTGATAAAATATTCAAGTTAGCTAAAGCCTTTGATATTAAGCTTGCGCAATTTTTTGAAACGCTTTAAGAATCTAAGATACGCTCTATATTTGCAAGCAATAGATTTACCTTACGTAGAACTTCGTAAATTTCCAGATTATCCCGTAACTGCAATTCTTTATCCGTAATACAAGAATCCGAAGCTAAGGCACAAATCTTTACCAACGACCTCGCCTCAAAAAGCAAATGTTGGATTTCCTCGACTTTTGTTTCAAGATTTTTCATTCTTCCTCCTTATAAAATAACTTGCTTAACTAGCCGGTATTCATTGGAATAAGGGCTATTGATTAAATTTTATCGAGAAAGAAAAAAGATTCATGCAACAAGAGTCAAGATTGTTGCGATTGTTAGAATTATTTTAAAGATTCCTGGATATTTTCAAAAAAATCTTTTGTAATAAAATATTTTACTTTTGGATTGGTTATGAACTTAGGTTTTATTTTCTCATTAATCTCTTTTTCGGTAAAGCCGCCAATATAAATATTTTCTAAACTATCATTATTATTGATTGCATCTACTATATGATTGTCGCTATCTTCAAATGCTAAACCAAAAGAAACTAAATTTCCTTTTATATTTTCAAAACTTTCAAAACAAGATTTTAGATAAGGAGAATTTTTAATTCGATTTTTTTTATCTTGAGCACTTCCTTCTAATACAACTAATGAGTCAAAACCTTTTTGCCAAGCTTTTTCTATATTATCTAACATTTTACCATCATCATCTGCTTGTATTTTTTCTGTAGTTTCTATATTTTCAACTAGGTGCAATGCTCCATGAAGAAAATAAAGAGTTTGGTTTGTAACAGCTTCTTGCTTCCACTTTTTATTAATAAATCCGTCAAATAATTTAATATTAAAATCTGTTTGGCTAATTTTTAAATCATGTGTTTTATTATCTATACTTGTGTTTATGCAATTATCGATTTTTGCTTTTTCATCATTTGTAGTTTCTGATAAATTTTCAGCACTTTCCGCCATGCTTGTATAAACTTTTTCAAAAACTGTAGATGTAACGAATTTTGCATTACCAAGTGTTTCATCCATTAAGCAATCGTCTTTATAAAAAATTTTAACTTTATAATCATCATTTTTTGAATCCATATAATCTTTTAAAAATCCTTTTCTAACATTAGATTGGCACTTTTGAATTTTAGTTATAAATTTCTTCTCAATCTTTTTATAGTCAGAAGAATTTTTATCAGTTACATCCATTGTTTCTTTTAAATCAATAAGTTCTAAAAAATCTTGCTCTCCATAATTTGTAAAATTTAAAAACATCCAATAGATTAAAGGGTCATAATTTAAAGTAAAAGTATTATTAAATAACGTAAAAAAATGTTTATATGAGTTTACTTTTTGGATGTCATATCCATCAATATCTTTTAAGGATTTAGGTAGCCTTTTGAAAAGTGTTTCCACAAATTCTTGTCTTAATTTTGCAGTAATCCATTTCTCTAAAACATCTTTAGGTACTGTATTATTTGTTGGATTATCACTAATTTGTTTAATTGTATCTTTAATACAAATCTCAATATTATTTACTTCTGTTAAATTTTTCAAGGTGGGCATATCCTTAATAATCTCTACTTGATTAAAGTTGGGCATTTGATAACTCATCGAAAACCCATTTCCTAGTAACACTGCTGATTCTGTATTTTTAATTTGTTGTTCAAGTTCTGTCTTTGATGCAGAATGTATACTGGGTTCTCCTATAGTATCTTCATAAGTAAACGTTTCAAGGCTTGATAAATTTTTATCCGGAAGTGTAATCGTACTCTTCCAAGTGTATTTCATTTTATCCTCACCTTTAATTTTTTCCTCTTCATGCTTATATTTTGTAAGATCCCAATCTCTTCACTGTACGCTTGATACGTGTGGCTTGTCTTATCGTAATACTCCAGAGTATCATGAAGTTGTCGACAAACTTTTGGCTGTAACTGACTTGGTTCTACTGGATATCAAAGAGATTGACCCCGAACAACACAAGTTTGTGACCCGTCAACCTAATAAGAATATCTTGGAATTTGCTCAATATCTGTCTGATAAACAATCTTACAACTCACCTTTCCGTTTGTTGATTCCCTAAAGGTATATGGAAGTGTTATTTCTTCTGTAGTTCCATCGGAATATGTTAAAGTAGCCGTCTTTCCAGAGAGATCTTTTCCATCCAACTTATCAGAAAGCGTATAACCGTTCAAAT
>ENA-OPSJ01000692-OPSJ01000692.1-human-gut-metagenome-genome-assembly--contig:-NODE-692-length-29126-cov-4.424409_pt1 | contig 29126 bp, 25 predicted proteins | sample MGYA00241801_ERZ501893 | MGnify/ENA primary metagenome ERZ501893 (study PRJEB25962, sample SAMEA2042219) | human gut metagenome | biome: human gut; feature: human-associated habitat; material: faeces...
GCGGGGTGGCGGCTGGTGGGGCAGCCGTTGTACAGATGCTGCTCCACCCATGGCTCCACCACCAGCAGCGGCAACGGGGTGAACACGCTTTCCACCGGCAGCATCAGTGCTTCCAGCGCAGCGCTCCCCTGCTCCTTTGCGGCAAGGATTTCCTCCAGCGTGTGGGCATCTGCTTCGGTGTACAGACCGGCAGCGGTGCGGCGCAGAGCGCTCATGGTGCCCTTCTGCCCCATGGCGGCGGCGATATCCTCCAGCAGTGTGCGGATGTAGGTGCCCTTGGAGCAGCGCACCGTCAGCACATACTCGTTTTCTGCCGGACTGCCGCCGTACTCGATGCCGTAGATCTCAATGGGGCGCGCCTTGCGCTCCACGGTCACGCCCTCGCGCGCCAGCTTATACAGCGGCTGTCCGTTGATCTTGACCGCGGAATACATGGGCGGCACCTGCATCTGCGGGCCGATAAACTGCGGCAGCACAGCCAGCAGTTCCTTCTCTCCGGCGGTGACGGGTGCAGTCTCCAGCACCGTGCCGGTGCTGTCGCCGGTATCGGTGCGTGCACCCAGGCGCAGGGTGGCGCGGTAAATCTTGTCGTGGTTCAGCTGCAGGTCCACCGCCTTGCTGGCACCGCCGCAGAACACCGGCAGAACGCCGGTGGCCATGGGGTCCAGCGTACCGCTGTGCCCCAGCTTGCGGGTGCCCAGCACGCCGCGCAGCTTTGCCACCACGTCAAAGCTGGTCCAGTCCATGGGCTTGTCTACGATCAGGATGCCCTGCATCATGCTTCCTCCTGCGGTGCGTCCAGCTCGGCTTCCACCTCTGCAAGGATCGCATTCTTGGCGTTTTCAAGGTCGCCCAGCAGCTCACAGCCCGCTGCGCGGGTGTGGCCGCCGCCGCCCAGCCTCCGGGCGATGGCACAGGCGTCCACGCCCTTTGCGGTGCGCACGCTGATGCGGTAGCTGCCGCCGGGCTGCTGGCGCAGGGTCAGACCGACCTTGACTCCCTCGATGCTGATGGGCAGACTGGTCAGTTCCTCCAGATCTGCAGGGTCTACCCCGCTCTGCCGGATCTCGTCCCGTGTCAGGTAGATCAGGGCGCAGCGGCCGTCCAGATAGTACTCCAGATGGTTGCGGGCGATGCGCTCGGCCTCCATGCGGGCACGGGGCTTGGTGTCGAAGAGCAGGGTGTTCAGTTCCTCCACATGACAGCCGGCTTCAATAAGCTTTGCCGCCACCGTGTGGGTGTTGGCTGTGGTGGAGGAGAACTTGAAGCAGCCGGTGTCGGTGGCAATGCCGGTGTACAGACAGTCCGCAATGTGGGGGGTGATGGGCACGCCCATCTCCACGATGACCTGATACAGCAGCTCTGCTGCCGCAGCGGCACCGGTATCCAGAAGGGTGAAATCGGCATAGCCGTTGTTGCCTGCGTGGTGGTCGATGCACAGGTCCACATGGCGTGCAAACTGCGGCACACCGTTATTTTCGCCAAACAGCTGCAAGCCTGCCACGTCCACCGCGATCACGGTGCGGGGCTCGAACTCACCCTTGAACAGCCGTGGGTTCGTAAAGGCGTAGCGGGACGGCACGGTATCGGAGCAGAGCACCGCCGTTGTTTTTTCCAACGCTTTGAGCGCGTAGTACAGGGCGCTGCCGCAGCCGATGGTGTCACCGTCCGGGTTTTTGTGGCACAGAATCAAAATGTTGTCCGCAGCCAGCAGGCGCTGCGCCATCTGCTGCACATTCAGTTGTTCTGTCATCCAATGATCCATCCTTTCCGCAAAGGCAGTCAGTCCTCGGTCTGTTCGGTATCGGCAGGCTGTGCTTCCTCCTCGCCGTTCACGTTCAGGCTGCGCAGCAGCTCGTTGATGTGGGCGGCGTAGGCAGCACCGTCATCCTCCACAAAGATGAACCGGGGTGCCTTGCGGATGTGCATTTTTTTGCTGACCTCGGTGCGCACATGGCCTGCGGCACGGTTCAGCGCTTCGATTGCGGGCTTGGGGCCGTCCGCACGACCCATCACGCTTACATACACCTTTGCCACATCCAGATCCGGCGTCACGTCCAAACGGGTGACGGTCAGCAGACCGCCCTCCAGCCGCGGGTCCTTCAGCCGGCCGATGATGGCAATGACCTCGCGCTTCATATCCTGCGCAAGACGGCCCATATTTTTCTGAGACATAGTTTTCTCCAAATTCTGTCGGCAGCTTCCCAAAGCCCTTCCCCGCCCGGGGAAAGGCGGCATCTGTCTGCCAGAACGACGGATGAGGGCGCACGCTCCACACCTGCGAAAGATACGCCCTCATCAGTCTCACTTCGTTCGACAGCTTCCCCCGGACGGGGGAAGCCTTTTCTGCCGGGAAGCTGTTATATATTCGGTTTTTGCTTAGTCGCGGTACTCTTCCATCTTGAAGGCCTCGTACACGTCGCCTTCCTTGACGTCCGCAAACTTCTCCAGCGTCACGCCGCACTCGTAGCCCTCGGCCACTTCCTTGGCGTCATCCTTGAAGCGCTTCAGGGATGCGATCTCGTCCTCGGCAATGACGATGCCGTCACGCACCACGCGCACCTTGCTGTCGCGGGTGATCTTGCCGCTGGTCACGCGGCAGCCTGCAACGGTGCCCACGTTGGAGATCTTGTACACCTGACGCACCTGCAGCTCACCCAGAGCGACCTCGCGGAACTTGGGTGCCAGCATACCCTTCATAGCGTCGGTGACATCGTTGATGGCGTCGTAAATGACGCGGTACATACGCATTTCCACCTTGGTGGCAGCGGCTTCTTCCTTGGCCACGTTGTCCGGGCGGACGTTGAAGCCGATGATGATGGCGTTGGAGGCATCGGCCAGATCGACGTCAGACTTGCTGATGGCGCCGACACCGGCGTGGATGACGCGCACGCGCACCTCATCGTTGGAGATCTTCTCCAGACTCTGCTTCACAGCCTCGGCAGAGCCCTGCACATCGGCCTTGACCACGATGGCCAGTTCCTTCATGTCGTTCTGTGCCATCTGGCTGAACAGGTTATCCAGCGTGACCTTCTGGAAGGAGGAGAACTGCTTCTCCTTGGCGGCAGCGATGCGCTGCTCGGCCAGTTCACGGGCCAGACGCTCGTCCTCAACAGCCTCGAACAGGTCGCCGGCCTCGGGCACGGCGGTCAGGCCGGTGATCTCCACAGGGGTAGAGGGGCCGGCATCGGTGAGCAGTTGACCCTTGTCGCTGCGCATGGTGCGCACGCGGCCCACAGCGGTACCGGCAATGATGACGTCGCCGGCGTGCAGGGTGCCGTTCTGCACCAGAATGGTGGCAATGGGGCCCTGGCCCTTGTCCAGACGGGCCTCGACGACCGCACCCTTGGCGCGGCGGTTGGGGTTTGCCTTCAGCTCCATGACCTCAGCTTCCAGAGCAATGCGCTCCAGCAGGTCGTTGATGCCCATGCCGGTCAGGGCAGACACCGGGATGCAGGCCACATCGCCGCCCCAGTCCTCGGTGATGATGCCGTACTTGGTCAGGCCTTCCATCACGCGCTCGGGGTTTGCGGTGGGCTTATCCATCTTGTTCATTGCCACGATGAGCTTGACATTTGCAGCCTTGGCGTGGTTGATGGACTCGATGGTCTGGGGCATGATGCCGTCGTCGGCAGCAACCACCAGAACTGCAATATCGGTCATGTTGGCACCGCGGGCACGCATGGAGGTGAAAGCCTCGTGACCCGGGGTATCCAGGAAGGTGATGAGGCTGTCGTTGACCTTGACCTGATATGCACCGATGGCCTGCGTGATGCCGCCGGCCTCGCCTGCGGTAACGTTGGTCTTGCGGATGGCATCCAGAATACTGGTCTTGCCGTGGTCAACGTGACCCATGACACAGACCACCGGAGGACGCTCCACCAGATCTTCCTGTGCATCCTCTTCCTGCGTGAACAGGCGCTCCTCGATGGTGACGTGCACCTCATGCTCGACCTTTGCGTGGAACTCCTCTGCCAGCAGAGCTGCGGTGTCGAAATCGATCACATCGTTGATGGCGTGCATCTCGCCCATCTGCATGAACTTGGCAATGACCTTACCAGCCTGCTGCTTCAGGCGGGTAGCCAGCTCGCCCACGGTGATCTCGTCGGGGATCAGCACCTTCAGCTGGGCGTTGCGGGCCTTTTCCAGCTGGATGCGCTGCAGACGCTCGAACTCGGTCTCGCGCTTGCCCTTCTGGAACTGCTGGCGCTGGCGCTGGCCGCGCTGGGTGAACTTCTGCTTGTTGCCCTGCGGGGTGGGCTTGCGGCGGTTCTCGGTGTTCTTGGTGGAAGCCAGATCATCGTAACGGGCATCGAAGCGATCCACGTTCATATCCACAGTGCGGGTATCCACAGTGACCTGATTGTCCTCGCGGCGGACAGAAACTGCCTGTGCGGGGGCAGCGGTAGCCTTTGCGCCGGTCTCGCGTGCCAGCTCGCTGAAGGAAACGGTCTTTTCCTCGCGCTTCTTGTGCTGCTCGGGCTTCTTGTCGCCGTGCTTGCCGTTATTGTTATTATTATTGTTGTTTGCCTTGGGCTGCTCGGCCTTTGCGGCGGGCTGCTGGGGCTTTTTATCGGCCTTGGGAGTCTCGGGCTTCTTTTCAGCCTTCTTCTCGGCCTTGGGCTCCTCCTTGGGAGCCTTGGCGCTGTTCAGAAACTCGTCCAGATTCGCCACGCTGTTGTCCTTGCTGAACTTCTCCAGCAGGTAGTTCAGCTCGTTTTCCTCCAGATTGGAGCTGTTCTTCTTGCCGGTACTGCCCATAGCAGCCAGCTCGTCCAGCACCTTCTTTGCAGAAAGGTTCAGATCCTTTGCAAAGTCACTCACTTTATATTTTACGATCATTCGCTCATATCCTCCTCATTTTTGATTGCTCCGCAGTCCGACAGGCGGTCGAAGCAGAGCTTTGCGAGGTTGCGGTCGGTCACCGCGTAAACAGCCACGGGCTTGTGGCTGATATCGGCAAGCTTATCCTGCGTCAGCGGCATGGTGAACACGTCCACCAAGTCGCCCACGGCGTAGTTCAAACGCTGCAGGGTCTTGGGGCTGATGTCCGATGCGGTCATCACCAGCCATGCCTTGCTTTTTACGCAGGCCTCCTCCACGGCGTCAAAGCCCATGGTCAGCGCACCGGCCTTGCGGCACAGGCTCACGGCCTGATACAGCGCCTCCTCCGGGGGCAGCTTGGGTTTTGCGGGGGCGTTATTCTTTTTTGCCATCGGCTGCTGCCTCCTTTGCGGCTGCGGCCAGCTGTACAGCCAGCGCGTCGTATACCTCGGCGGGGACCGGCTGCTCAAAGCAGCGCTCCAGCGCCTTTTTCTTCTTTGCCTTGGTCAGGCAGTCCGGGTTCGGGCAGAGATATGCGCCGTGCCCCGGCTTTTTGCCTACCAGATCAATGCTGATCTCCCCGCTGGGTGCGCGCACCACGCGCACCAGCTCCTTTTTGGGGCGGCTGGTCATGCAGCCGATGCACTGGCGGGCAGGGATCTTTTTTTGTGCCATCCGGTTTCCCTCCTTCGGCAGATGGTGCCGGGCTTATTCAGCGTCTGCTGCGTCCTTCTTGGGCTCTTCGTCCTCGCCGTAGTAGCCGCTCTCGGGACGGATATCAATGTTGTAGCCGGTCAGGCGGGCGCACAGGCGGGCGTTCTGACCCTTGTTGCCGATGGCCAGACTCAGCTGCTGGTCGGGCACGGTGACACGGCAGGAGCGGGTCTCGCCGGGCAGCAGCTCCACCTTGACCACCTTGGCGGGGCTCAGGGCTGCGGAGATGAACTCAGAGATATCCTCGCTCCACTTGACGATATCGATCTTCTCACCGCCCAGCTTTTCCACAACAGCAGCCACACGGGCACCGTGCTCGCCGATGCAGGCAGAAACAGGGTTGACGTTGGGGTCCTTGGACCAGACAGCCATCTTGGTGCGGGCACCGGCTTCGCGGCTGATGGCTTTTACCTCCACAGTGCCGTCAAAGATCTCGGGCACTTCCAGCTCAAACAGGCGCTTGACAAGGCCGGGATGGGTGCGGCTGATCATCACGCGGGGACCGCGCTCGGTGCTGACCACATCCACGATGTAGACCTGCAGGGTCTCGCCCTCGGTGTACACCTCGCCGGGCACCTGCTCGTTGCGGGGCAGAACAGCCTCGCCGCCCTTGCCCAGATCCAGCGCAACGATGCCCTTCTCGGTATCCACGCGGGTAACGGTAGCCTGCACGATATCATGTGCGCGGGACTGGATCTCGCTGAGCTGCTGGTTGCGCTCGGCTTCGCGGATGCCCTGACGGATGACGTGCTTTGCGGTCTGGGCGGCAATGCGGCCAAAATCGCGGGTCTTGAGCGGGGTGATGATGCGGTCGCCGACCTCATAGCTGCTGCGGATCTTGCGTGCTTCGGTCACACCGATCTCGGCGTGCTCGTCGTACCAGTCCTCGTCTGCCACGATGTCCTGGATCAGTGCCACGTCAAAGCGGCCGGTGTCGGGGTCGATGTCCACCCGGATGTGATCCTCCTCGACCTCATAGTTCTTCTTGACGGCAATGATGATAGCCGCCTTGATCTTTTCGATCAGGTACTCTGCGGTGATGCCGCGCTCATGCTCCAGCATGGAGAGCGCTTCAAAAAAGTCCTTATTCTCTGCTGTCATTTTTCGGGTTCCTCCTATATATTTTGTTCTCTTTTCTCTCTCAGAGACGGTTATTTTCAGTTGAACAGATCCTCGTCGTCGCACAGCTGCACGCCGGAGACTGCATTTACCTCAAAGGTCACAGGGCCGTTTTCGGTCTCCAGCGTCACGGTGCTGCCCTCGCGGCCGGTCAGGATGCCGGACAGTTCCCGCACGCCGTCGGCGTTGGGGCGGATGAGCTTTGCCCGCACCTTCTGACCCTTCAGCACCTCGTAGTGCTCCGGGCGGGTCAGCTTGCGGCCAAGGCCGGGGCTGCCCACTTCCAGATAATAGCTCTGGTCGATGGGGTCCGCTTCGTCCAGAATGGGATCCAGTGCGTGGGACACCTCAGCACAGGTGTCGGTATCCATGGTGCCGTCCCGGTCGATGAGGATGCGAAGATACCAGTCCGGCCCTTCCTTCTCAAAAACCACATCCCACAGGCGCAGGCCCATGCCCTCCACGGTGGGGCGGACAAGCGCTTCGACTCTCTGGGCGGTGTTGCCGCCAGACTGCTTCGCCATAAAAAACCTCCAAACAAACAAGAAACGCGGACCTTGCGGCCCACGTTTCAGGTTAAACTATATCGTACTACTAGAATATAGCATACTCTTGCGATTTATGCAAGCATTTTCGCAATTTTTTTTGCAGTTGCGCGCCCTTTGGGGCTTTTTACAGCACCCAGACACCGTTCTCGAACAGCTGTACAGTGCGGCCATCGCGGCATTTGCCGGTGATGCGGCTGTCCTCTGCACCCACCATCACATCCTCGTGCAGGGAGGAGTGGTTCATGCCGCGGGCTGCCAGCTCTTCCTTGGAAAGGCCGGTGCCGCCCACGGTGGTGCCGGGGTAGCTGTCGCCAAAGGCGATGTGGCAGGCGGCGTTCTCGTCAAACAGGGTGTTGTAGAACAGCTTGCCGCTGCGGTTGATGGGGCTGGAGGCAGGCACCAGTGCCACCTCGCCAATGTGGCGTGCGCCCTCGTCGGTGTCCAGCAGCTGACCCAGCAGATCTGCGCCCTCGTCCGCGCCGTGCTCCACTACCTTGCCGTCCTTGAAGGTGACATGGAAGTTTTTGATCAGCTGTCCGTTAAAGACGTAGGGCTTTGTGCCGTAAACGATGCCGTCCACCTTATCCTTATGGGGCGCGGTGAACACCTCCTCGGTGGGGATGTTGGGCAGGAAGGGCACACCCTTCTCGTTTTTGCTGCCGGCGCTCTCCCACACGGCCTGTTCCGCCAGACCCACGGTCAGGTCGGTGCCGTTGGCGCTTTCAAAATGCACGCTTTCCAGATCCAGGGCGTTCATCTTTGCGCCCAGCTCGTTCAGGCGGTCCAGATGCTTCTGCCACTCCCCTACCGGGTCGCCGCCGGTCACACGGCAGGTGTCAAAAATGAGCTTCCACTGTGCTTCAATGGCGGCGGCAGTGTCCAGCTCCGGGAACATCTTCTTTGCCCACGGCTCTGCGGGCAGAGCAGCGATGGACCACTGCACCCGGTCGTTCATGGTGTACTCCCGCCACGGCTGCATAAAGCTGCGGTTCGCGCTGTTCACACGGCTGATCTTAGCGCCGTCCAGCCCGGCAAACAGTTCCGGGTCGTCCGCAATAAGATGCAGCACGCACACGCCGCCCTCGCTCTCGGCGTAGTCCAGATAGCGGCGCAGCTGCCAGCCCTTGTGGTCGGTCAGTGCGTCCTCGCTGCCCAGCTCCATGCGGATGCGGGTAACGGCGTCATCCTGCCAGTTCACCTGCACGTCCCGCGCACCGGCTTCGTAGGCGCTGCGCACGCACAGCCGTGCCAGCGGGGCACCCTCCAGCGGGCAGTTGATGATAAGGGTCTGTCCCGGCTGCGGGTTCACACCCACCCGGACGATAAAATCCGCATACTTTTGCAGTAATTCGTTAAAGTTTTCCACGTCAGAACCTCCTGTGGTGCATAGCCACCGTTGTTTTTCTCTCAGTATACCGCGTTCCGGCGTTTCTGTCCACTATGGGCAGAGCTGCCGCTCACCCTTCCGATTCAAAAAAGGCGCGGGTCATCTGTACCACCGTGCCGGAAAGCAGCAGCAGCGCGATGAGGTTCGGGATGCTCATCAGGCCGTTGAAGGTATCGGCAATGCTCCACAACAGGCCAAGGTCCATGGTAGCACCCAGAATGGCCACCAGAGCATACACCACAAAGAAGGGGCGCGCCACCTTGTTGCTCTTGCACAGGAACACCAGAAAGCGGGAGCCGTACAGACCCCAGCCGATGATGGTGGAAAAGGCAAAGCAGCACAGCGCCACAGCGGTAAAAATGGAAGCCCAGCCGCCGTAGGTGGTGGTAAAGCCGGAGATGGTCAGCTCTGCACCGGCCGCTGCGCCGTAGCTGACCGAGGTGCCGCTGCACAGGATAACCAGCGCGGTCAGGGTGCAGATGACGATGGTATCGGCAAACACCTCAAAAATGCCGAACATACCCTGCTTGACCGGCTTTTTGGTGTCGGCGCAGGCATGGGCGATGGAGCCGGTGCCAAGACCGGCCTCGTTGGAAAAGATGCCGCGGGAAACGCCCTTTTGCATACTGACGAACAGGCTGCCGATAGTGCCGCCGGTAAAGGCAGCGGGGTTGAACGCGCCCGCCACGATGGATTCCAGCACATAGGGCAGGCGGGAGAAGTTGAGCACCACCACGCCCACCGACAGCACAATGTAGAACAGTGCCATAAAGGGCACCAGCTTCTCGCTTACGCTGCCAATGCGCTTAATGCCGCCCAGCAGCACCAGCGCCACCAGAACAGCCACAAGGATGCCAACGATGAGGTTGAGGGTGGGCAGAAAGCCATTACCCACAAGCCCGTATTCCAGCAGGGCGGTATCCACTGCCGCCACGATGGTATTCACCTGCGTTGCGTTGCCGGTGCCGAACACGGTCAGCACGCCGAACAGTGCGTACAGCACGGCCAGAAACTGCCAGCGACGGCCAAGGCCGTTTTTAATATAGTACATCGGGCCGCCCACCCACTCGCCGGTATCGCTGCGCTCCCGGAAATGCACAGCCAGCGTCACCTCGGCAAACTTGGTGCACATCCCCAGCAGCGCAGAGCACCACATCCAGAACACGGCACCCGGGCCGCCGATGGCGATAGCGCCCGCCACACCGGCAATGTTGCCGGTGCCCACCGTGCCCGCCAGCGCGGTGCACACCGCCTGAAAGGGGGTCATGGCACCGTCCGAAGCGTCCCGCTTGCGGAACATCCGGCCCACGGTGGTGCGGATGGCGTAGGGGAATTTGCGGATCTGCAAAAAGCCCGTGCGGACACTGAGCAGCAACCCCACGCCAATGATGCACACCATGGCGGGGATGCCCCAGATAAAGCTGTTCACCGCCTGATTGACGGCGGCAATGGTCTCGATCATATACTTCCACATCCTCTGTAATATCTTGCGCACTGACAGTTTTTGTCAAAACACGAAAATTATTTTACCGTACTTTTCCCGTAGTGTCAATGAAAAATAGGGACGTTATGAAACGCCCCTATCAGAAATTCTTATTTTTTATGTGTGACCGCCCGGCGGTAGACGATGCCGGAGACCGCCGCTGCCAGCACCTCGGTAAGCCAGAAGGCGTGCCATACGCCGTCTGCGCCCAGCCAGTTACACAACAGTGCAGCCAGCGGCATGATGAAAATAACATACCGGCACAGCGCGATGACCAGCGATTCTGCGCCCTTGCCCAGTCCCTCCAGTGCACCGGAAGCGGTGGTGGAGACTGCCGAGATGACAAAGCCGATACTGATGATGCGCAGCGCGGTCTGCCCGGCGGCGATGGTTTCGGGGTTCTGGGTGAACAGCCCCATCAGCTGCCCGGAAGCAACCTGACAGATCACCGTGCCCGCCGCCATGATGGCTGCGCTCATGAGCAGGGTCAGCTGGAACAGCTTTTTCACCCGGGCGTGCTCCCGCGCACCGTAGTTGTAGCCGATGAGGGGACGCATTCCCTGCACGAAGCCGTTGGCGGGCAGGTACAAAAAGGTCTGCAATTTATAGTAGATGCCCAGCACCACCACATAGCTCTGAGAAAAAGCCGCCAGCAATCCGTTGAGGAAGGTGACCAGCAGCGAGGGCAGCGCCAGATTGAGGATAGCCGGAATGCCGATGGCGTACAGTCTGCCGTCCAGCGCTGCGTCCGGGCGCAGGCAACGGCGGCGTAGCCGCACCGGCAGCTCGGTGCGCAGATAGACCACAAGGTAAACTACCACGCTGAGCGCCTGACCGATGCCGGTGGCCAGTGCCGCGCCCGCAATGCCCATGGCAGGCACCGGCCCAAGGCCGAAAATGAGCACAGGGTCCAGTAAAATATTGCACACGCAGCCGGTGATCAAGGCGACCATGGACACCTTCATGCGGCCCACTGCCTGAAAGATCTTTTCAAAGGCCAGCGAGACCATGTTCACGACCAAAAACAGGAACACAATGGTGGAGTAGGTGATGCCGGCGGCGATCAGCGTCTCGTCCTGCGTAAAACGGCGCAGAAAGCCGGGCATGATGGCGATGCTGACCACCATCATCACCACGCCGTGCACAAGGCTGAGCACAAAGCCGTGGGTGGCGGCCGTCTCGGCCTTTTCGCGGTCGCCCGCGCCCAGATACAGCGCGATCATGGCGTTGATGCCGATGCCAAAGCCGATGGCAATGGCGTTGGAAAAGTTCTGGATGGGGAACACCAGACTTAACGCGGTCATGGCGTCCTCGCTGATGCGCGCCACAAACAGGCTGTCCACAATGTTGTACAGGCTGTTTACCAGCATGGAGAGCACGTTGGGCAGCGCCATCGAGAGCAGCAGCGGCAGCACCGGCTTCTCCTTCATAAAAGTTTCGTTCATAAAAAATTTCACCTGCTATCCGTAAAAAGCAAAAATGTGGCGGGCACAGCATCGGCTTGCAGCCGGTTTCCGGCGCAAAAAAAGCCACACAATGACCCTTTAAAGGTCATTGTGTGGCGAAAAGTAGCAATGTTGCTGTAAAAATCCACACGGTTTTTATGATCGCGGCAGCTGTCCGCGATATGCAGCCTGCGCATTTGCGGGTTGCAACCCTAGCAGAATACCACATCCTCAGCGGCGTGTCAAGGGGTTTTGGTGCAAAAGTATGACTTTTGTAATTACTTGACCATTTTTACAGCAGGCGCTACAATAAGGCAAACCGGCTCTGAGGGAGGGCATTGTATATGAAATGGATGATCGCATCAGACCTGCACGGCTCCTATTATTATGCGCAGCAGCTGCAGCAGGCCTTTGAACGGGAGCAGGCCGACCGCCTGCTGTTCTTGGGAGACCTGCTCTACCACGGCCCCCGCAACGACCTGCCCCGGGATTACGCCCCCAAAAAGGTGATTCCGCTGCTGAACAGCCTTGCGCCCAAGCTGCTGTGCGTGCGGGGCAACTGCGACGCCGATGTAGACCAGATGGTGCTCAATTTCCCGGTGCTGGCGGATTACGCCGTGCTGCCGGTGGGGCAGCGGCTGGTCTACGTCACCCACGGCCATGTGTTCAACCTGAACCATCTGCCGCCCCTTGCCCCGGGGGATATTTTGCTCCACGGTCACACCCATGTGCCCGCATGGACAGACTTCGGGCAGGGGAACCTTTACTTAAACCCCGGCTCTGTAAGCCTGCCCAAGGAAAACACCGCCCACAGCTACATGACCTTGGAGGGAAGCACCGCCTGTTGGAAGACCATGGAGGGCGCGTGCTACCACCAGCTGCAGTTGTGATAATGTTGTGATATTCCAGTTTTTCCCGGTAAAAGCTGGAAAAAGCCCTTGACGAAATGCCCGAAATGCTGTAAACTAAATACAACCTTTAAAAATAGAGGGAGCTGTAAGCTTTGTACTGAACGCAGGCGGTGTAAAGTGTAGCAGTAAACCCCATAAGGCATCATAAAAAGACACCGGAGGCTTTGCATCAGCTTCCGGTGCTTTTTTATGCGCCGCCGGGCTATCTTTTGCTGCGCGGTCATGCTACAATAGAAAGAAAACACGAATTGCAGGAGGAATTATGGATTTTTACGGAACCATCGGCCCCGCCTGTGCCGATGTAAAGCTTTTGCAGCAGATGGTGGAAGCCGGTATGACCGGCATCCGCATGAATCTTTCTCATGGGCCTCTGGCAGCGCACAAGGACTGGCTGGCGCTGCTGCGCAAGGCCGGGGTAAAAAAGCTGCTCATCGACCTGCAGGGGCCGGAACTGCGCATTGGACGTCTGCCGCAGCCGCTATCCCTGACCGCCGGGCAGACCGTGCGTCTGGGCGCACAGGGCATCCCCTGCCCTGCTGCGCTGGTGCACAGCGTGCAGCCCGGGCAGGAGCTGCTGCTGGATGACGGCAAGCTGCTGGCGCGGGTGGACGCCGTGGAGCCGGAAGCGCTCGTATGCACCGTAGTGCGGGGCGGCGTGCTGCAAAGCCGCAAAAGTCTGGCAGCACCGGGGGCGGACATCCAGATGCCCACCCTGACCACCGAGGACAAGGAGAACCTTGCCATCGCCGCCGATTGCGGCGTTACCGGCGTGATGCTGCCCTTTGTGCGCGGCGCGGCGGATATCCGCAACCTGCGGCAGGCGCTGGCAGAGGCCGGTGCGCCGCAGCTGAAAATTCTTGCCAAAATTGAAAACCTTGCGGGCGTGCAGGCACTGCCGGAGTTTTTGCCGCTGGTAGACGAGGTAGTCATCGCCCGGGGCGACCTTGGCAATGCGATGCCCCTGTGGGAGCTGCCCCGCTGCCAGAAGCAGCTTTCTGCCGCCTGCCGGGCAGCCGGAGTACCCTTTATGGTGGTAACCCAGATGCTGGACAGTATGCACACCCGGGCTGTGCCCACCCGCGCCGAGGTGAGCGACATCTACAACGCCGTACTGGACGGCGCATCCAGCCTGATGCTCACCGGCGAGACCGCCGCCGGGCAGTACCCGGTACAGGCCATGGAGTATCTGGTGCGCACCGCCCGCACGGCGATGTGACAGGGGCTGATTCAGAATGCCCTCCGCTGCGCTCTGGGCATTTTTAGCGGAAAGACTATTTATATTTGCCAATCGGGAAAATCTGCGGATTTTCCCGATTGGCCTTTTCACGGGAGGGTCGTAGCGGGAAAAAGCATCTATAACAATCATTATAGACTTTCCAAAATGCAAAAATAAATCTTGAAGCTGCCACTTCCGGTCACGACCCCTTTCCGTGAAAAAGGGATTCCGAAAAGTCCGCAGACTTTTCGGAATCCAAAATAAAAATAATTTTTCCTCTGACGATGCCCAAAGCGCAAGCGGCGGGCATTCCCAATCGTCCCACCCGGAAGATATTTTTCCGCAAAAAACGGCAAAGGGATAGCATCTTTTTTCTGCTTCCTGTATAATACAGGTAAAATCAACTGAAGTCAGAAAGGTTTATCGTTTATGGGTATCGTAGTCATCGGAGCTGTTTTTGTGGATATCAAGGGCTATCCCCTTTCCACCTATATCCCCGGCGGGCGCAACGCCGGACGCATTGAGCAGGTACACGGCGGCGTGAGCCGCAACGTGGTGGAGGATATTGCCAACGTGGAACTGCGCCCCACCTTTGTGGGTCTGGTGGATGACACCGGCATGGGACAGGACGTCATCGACAAGCTGGCAAAGCACAAGGTGAACACCCGCTTTATCCAGAAAAAGCCGGACGGTATGGGCACATGGCTGGCCATCTTTGACAACGATGGTGATGTGCACGCCGCCATCTCCAAGCGGCCGGACACCACCCCGCTGACCGGTCTGCTGCAGGAGCAGGGCGATGCCATCTTTGCAGACTGCGACTCCATTGCATTGGAGCTGGACCTCGAAAAAGAAACGGTGAAGCAGACCCTGCGCTACGCCAAAAAGTACGGCAAAAAGGTGTTTGCCGTAGTCTCCAATATGAGCATCGCCATGGAGCGGCGGGATTTTTTGCAGCAGATCGATTGTTTTGTATGCAACCAGCAGGAGGCCGGGCTGCTGTTCTCGGATGATTACGACCACCTCTCCCCGGAAGAGATGTGCCGGGTGCTCACGGGCAACGTGCGCAGCGCCAACATTCCCAGCATGGTGGTGACCATGGGCGGACAGGGCGCGGTATACGCCTGTGCAGACGGCAGCTGCGGCATCGTGCCCGCCAAAAAGGTGGATGTCATGGACACCACCGGCGCGGGGGACGCCTTCTTTGCAGGCACGGTCATCGGCCTGACCTACGGCAAAACGCTGGCAGAGTCCTGCGAGATCGGCAGCCGTCTGGCCGCCTCGGTCATCTGCATCACCGAGAACGTCTGTCCCCGCTTCCGCCCGCAGGAGTTCGGGCTGGATGTACCGGTGGTGGATTAACGGTTTGGAATGGTCTCCGCTGCGCTCTGACCATTTTCAGCGGAAAAATTATTTATATTTTGCCAACCGGGAAAATCTGCGGATTTTCCCGGTTGGCCTTTTCACAAGAGGAGCCGCAAAGGAAAGCTGCATCTATAACTAAAATTGCGGATTTTTCGGCTCGCCTTTTCACGGGATGGGCGTAGAGGGAAACGGCATCCGTCTATTGGATTTTTGCGCAAAAACGCATTTTCCCCCTTGACAGGAGCGGCAGTTTCTGGTATCAATAAAAATGATAAAGGGGAGTAAAGGGCAGCCCGCCGGCCAAGGCTTTTTCCGGCAGGCCGCTGCATGGCAGCGTCATCACGGCAGCAATGCCCGATGTCATGTGTTCGCTTGAGACTTTTGTCACAGATCTTACGCTGTGGCAAGGGTCTCTTTTTTCTTGCCGCAGCATCAGAACAAAAGGAGGCAGAAAAACAATATGAATTTCTGGAACACATTCGCCGCGCTCTTTTCAAACTTCGGGGCGCTGACATGGCAGATGGTGGTCATGTGGGGCATCGGTGCCCTGCTCATCTACCTTGCCATCGTCAAAAAGATGGAGCCCAGTCTGCTGCTGCCCATGGGGTTCGGTGCCATTCTGGTCAATCTTCCCGCATCCGGTGCCATCACGCAGGGAGACACCGTCGGCCCTATCTCTGCCCTGTTTGAAGCAGGGATGTCCAACGAGCTGTTCCCGCTGCTGCTGTTCATCGGCATCGGTGCCATGATCGATTTTGGCCCGCTGCTGGAAAAGCCGTGGCTCATGCTGTTTGGCGCAGCGGCACAGTTCGGCATCTTTTTCACCCTGTTTCTGGCCGGGTTCTTCTTTGATATGAAGGATGCCGCATCCATTGCGGTCATCGGCGCAGCGGACGGTCCCACCGCCATTTTTGTGGCAAACACCCTGAAATCCCAGTATCTGGGCGCTATTATGGTGGCAGCTTACAGCTACATGGCGCTGGTGCCCATCGTGCAGCCGCCGGTCATCCGTCTGCTGACCACCCAGAAGGAGCGCCGCATCCGTATGCCCTACGAAAAAGGCAATGTCACCCAGCTGACCAAGATCCTGTTCCCTGTTGTGGTCACGGTGGTCGCCGGTCTGGTAGCCCCGGCCAGCGTGGCGCTGGTAGGCTTTTTGATGTTCGGCAACCTGCTGCGGGAGTGCGGCGTGCTGAACTCCCTGAGCGAGACCGCCCAGAACGTACTGGCAAATCTCATCACCCTGCTGCTGGGGCTGACCGTTGCCGGGCAGATGACCGCCGACAAGTTCGTCCGGCCGGACACCCTGCTCATCATGGCGCTGGGTCTTGTAGCCTTTATCTTTGATACCGCTGGCGGCGTGCTGTTCGCCAAGCTGCTGAACCTGTTCCTGCCCGAGGGCAAAAAGCTGAACCCCATGATCGGCGCAGCAGGCATCTCGGCCTTCCCCATGAGCGGGCGTGTGGTCAACAAGATGGGTCTGGCCGAGGACAGCCAGAATTTCCTGCTGATGTACTCCATCAGCGTCAACGTTTCCGGACAGATCGCATCCGTCCTTGCCGGCGGACTGATTCTTTCCCTGATGGCTTAACGGAGGTGTCTTTATGCTTCATCTTTCTTCCTGGATGACCACCCTGCCCATGATGCTCATCGGCATGACCGGTATCCTGCTGGTCATCGGCTTTTTTCACAGGCGCAGACGGCGCTGCTTTTGCCGGATTCATCCCCGGGCGTCCTGCCGGGTGGTGCTGAAATATTCCTTGGGGGTCATGCCGTACTCCTTTTTAAAGGCGCGGAAAAAGTGGTTGTAACCGCCAAAGCCGCTGGTCTTGTACACCTCGGTGATGGGCAGCCCCTGCTCAATGAGGGTGCAGCAGCGGTCCAACCGCGCCTTTACGATGTAGCGGTGCACCGTCTGCCCGGTCTGGCGTTTGAATTCCCGGGCAATATGTTCCCGGGAGACGAAAAACTCCTTTTCCAGCCGCTCCAGCGTCAGTTCCTCGGTAAGGTGCGCCTGAATAAACAAAAACACCTCGTCCAGCATCAGGTGGTGGCGGCTGACCGATGCGGTGTGGAACTCCGCATGGATGCAGGCACGCAGCGCCAGCACCACGAACATCTGCAGAATACCGTGCTCGAACACCGCTGCGCCGAACTGGGTGCGCTCCTGCGGGAGCATCAGCAGCTTCCGGGCAAGGTTTTTCAGCAGCATATAGATCTGGCTGTCCGGGCGGACGGCTACCTGCCGGAAGGGCACCACGTTGAAGCTTTTTTCAAGGTCGGTATCTGCGTCCGAAAGCTGCGCCAGCGTCTGGGGGGACAGCTGCACCCGGATAAGCTCCAGCGGGCCGTAGGCGCCGGCGTATTCCAGCCTGCCGCCCTGACCGGGCTTGAAGATGATGAGGTTCTGCTGCTGGGCGGGCAGCACCACCTCACTGCACCGGAACACACCGCTGCCCCGCATGACCAGAAACAAATCATAATACGCGCCGGAATAAAACTCCCGGACGGCGCTCTGCTCAAAAAAATAACGCTTGACTGTATAGTTCACCAAAAAAACCTCCGTGAAACTGTCATGTGCAACAATTTGTTGTACACAACAGAAAAGTACAACTGTTATAATTGCATAATACATCAATTCGTGATAGTTTTCAATCATTTTTTGGATATGTATTGATGGAAATTTAACGTATAATGCAAAGTGTAGAAAAGAGACTTGTGCGAAAAGTCTCGTGGTTTCACTGTTTTTAAGGAGGATAAAACACAATGGACCAGAAAAAGACCGTCCGACCCTTCTCCATGAAGGACAAGATCGGCTATACACTGGGCGATCTGGGCTGCTGCTTTACTGAGCAGTACCGTGCCATGTATCTGTCGATCTTCTACACCCTGATCCTGCAGGTCAACCCCTTCCATGTGGGTATCCTGCTGCTGGTCACCAAGATCTGGGACGCCGTGAACGACCCCATCATCGGCGCGATCGTGGACTCCCGCAAGGCCACCAAGGGCGGCAAGTTCATCCCTTGGATCCGCGCCTTCTCCTTCCCCATGGCAGTGCTGTGCATACTTGGCTTTGTCAATGTGGGCAATATCAACTACGGCCTGCGTCTGGCCTATATGTTCGTTACCTACGTTCTGTACGAGGCACTGTACACCTGCGTCAACGTGCCCTTCGGTACCCTGTCCAGCGTGATGACCGATGATGTCAGCCAGCGCACCGCACTGTCCCGCTACCGCAGCCTTGGCGGCACCATCTTCATGACCGTCATGGTCATGATCGGCCCCCTGTTCCTGTATGTGGACAACAAGCCCGTGGCTGGCCGCTTCCTGATGCTGGCCTGCATCTGCGCTCTGCTGGGTCTGCTGTGCCTGCAGATCACCTGCGTGTGGTGCAAGGAGCGCGTGGAAGTGCCCGAGCGTCCGCAGGGCGAAAAGCTGAACTACCTGCACGTGCTCAAGGAGATCTCTCACAATAAGGCTCTGCTGGGCGTTATGTTCTTCAGCCTGACCGGCATGATCGGTGCTTCCGTGGTCAACGGCCTGAACACCTACCTGTACAAGGACTTCTTCGGCAACGTTAAAATTCAGGCTGTCTCCGGTATGCTGAGCGTGCTGTACGCTGTGCTGTCCTTTGCCATCACCCAGCCTCTGGCCAACAAGTTCGGCAAGAAGGAGTGGTGCTGCATGGGCGCAGGCTTTGCCGCCATCGTGTTCGGCATCCTGTTCTTCTTCCCCGTCCACAACCCTGTGGCCTTCATCGTCATCAACGGTATCTGCTATCTGGGCGCTTCCGGTATGCAGGTGCTGATCTGGGCCATGGTCAACGACGCCATCGACTACCACGAGCTGCAGACCGGCGAGCGTAACGAGGGCATCGTCTACTCCACCTACTCCTTCTTCCGCAAGCTTGCAAGCGCCATTTCCGGCAGCCTGTCCAGCTTTGTGCTGGGTGCCATCGGCTACAACGTTACCGCAGGCGCTGTGCAGACCGCAGGCGTTGTAAACGCTATCTGGAAGAGCTACACCGGCGTCTACTTCCTGGGCTATGGCATTGCAGTTGCCATCCTGTTCTTCGTCTACCCCCTGACCAAGCAGAAGACTGCTGAGATGCTGACCGAGCTGAAGGCTCGCCGCGCCGCAAAGGAGAGCAAGTAAACCATGAAGATCTTACAGGTTCAGTTTAAAAACCGCAATGGTCACACCCTGCGCGGCATCGTGACCCTGCCCGACACCGAGGGCAAGGTACCCTTTGTGGTGCACCTGCACGGCTTTGCCGGCAGCTGCAGCGGCTACAAGTCCATGTACACCCACCTGTCCCGCGCTCTGGCAGCGCAGGGCATCGGCAGCGCCCGGTTCGATTTCTACGGCAACGGCGAGAGCGACGGCGAGTTCGAGGATATGAGCTTCGACGGCCTGCACACCGATGCACAGGATATCTTTGCATGGGCCGCTGAGCAGCCCTATGTGGACAGCGAAAAGCTGTTCCTCTCCGGCCAGAGCATGGGCGGCTACATTGCCGCTTCCTGCGCACCGGTCATCCAGCCCCACGGCCTGATCCTGCTGTGCCCGGGCGCCGGGATGTGGTTCGGCTGCGCCCAGCGCGCCGACGGCATTATGCAGACCGGCAAGGACTACGCCGACATGGAGGGTCTGTGCTACAAGATGGCCTTTAACTACGAGATGGCAAAGCACCCCGATCCCTTTACCGAGGCCAAGGGCTACAACGGCCCGGTGCTGCTGCTGCGCGCCGACGATGACCGTCTGGTGGACGAGGGCACCTGCAGCCGTTACGCACAGGTGTACACCGCACCCGAGGTGGACACCATTGCGGGCGGTGGCCACAACTTTGCTACGCTGGCAGCCCGTGCCGCCGTGGAGGAAAAGACCGCAGCATTCATCAAAGCAAATCTGTAAAGCAAAGCGTATCTGCAAGGAGGCTTTCGTATGGAAAACGTAATTCTGCAGCCCATCAAGGTGGGCGGACAGACCTTTAAAAACCGCATCATGTTCCCCCCGCTGACCACCGGCTACGAGAAAAACGGCATGATCAGCGAGCAGGACATGGGCTTCTACACCCGTCTGGCAAAGGGCGGCGTGGGCTACATCGTTATGGGCGATGTGGCACCCATCAACAGCTTTTCTCCCACCCCCAAGCTGTTTGATGACAGCCAGATCCCTGCCTTCAAGGCACTGGCCGACAGCGTACACGCCTACGGCACCAAGCTGGGCGTCCAGCTCTTCCACCCGGAGTACGATGTGGACGCCATCAACAGCCTGTTCATGCAGAAGAAGTTTGACGAGATGCGTCAGCGCCTGCATCATGACATGATGTTCTTTACCGATGAGGTCAGCGAGGAGATGCTGATGGCCATCATCGATAAGATGTGCGCCTGCGCAGTGCGTGCCCAGAAGGCCGGTGTGGACGTCATCCAGATCCACGGCGACCGCCTGAATGGCTGCCTGTGCTCCACCCGCATGAACCACCGCACCGATAAGTTCGGCGGCAGTCTGGAGAACCGCGTCCGCTTTGCCCGGATGCTGACCCGCGCCATCCGCAAGGCTGTGCCGGATATGGTCATCGACTACAAGCTGTCCATCGTCACCCCGCAGCGCGGCAAGGGCGGCATTGACGAAGCCGACGCCGTGCAGTTTGCCCAGTGGCTGGTGGAGGACGGCGTGGATATGTTCCACGTTGCACAGGCCAACCACACCGGCAACATGGCCGACACCATTCCTCCTATGGGCGTGCAGCCCTACGGCTTCTTCGTCAAGATCGCCGGGGACATCAAAAAGGCCGTCAATGTGCCGGTCAGCGCCGTGGGTCGTATCGTGGACGCCGACATGGCTGCGCGTGTCATCGAGAGCGGTATGGCTGACATGGTTGCCGTGGGCCGTCCGCTGCTGGCAGACCCCGACTGGGGCACCAAGATCGCTGCCGGGAAAGCCTGCGATATCCGCCGCTGCATCAGCTGCAACAAGGGCTGCACCGATGCCATCCAGAACCGTCAGTTCCTCTCCTGCGTGCTGAACGCGGAGAACGGCTACGAGAACACCCGCAGCATCCAGCCCGCAGCGCAGAAAAAGAAGATCGCCGTCCTCGGCGGCGGCCCTGCCGGTCTGGAAGCCGCCCGTGTGGCAGCGCTGCGCGGCCACGACGTGACCCTGTTTGAAAAGACCACCTCTCTGGGCGGTCAGCTGAACATTGCCTGCGTGCCTCCCCGCAAGGAGGAGATGCGCCGCGCCGCACAGGATCTGATCCACGCGGTCTGCAACGCCGGTGTGCACCTGTGCATGGGACAGACCCGCACCGCCGAGCAGCTGAAGGATGCCGGTTTCGAGACCGTCATCAACGCTGTGGGCGCACACAGCGCCGCACCCCGCATTCCCGGCATCGACAGCGTGAACGTTGCCGACGCCTGGAAGGTTCTGGCCGGTGAGCAGCAGGTGTACGGCACGGTTGCTGTCATCGGCGGCGGCATGGTGGGCTGCGAGACCGCAGAGTATCTGGCTGCCCGCGGCTGCAAGGTGTCCGTTATCGAGATGATGGACAAGATCGCCGCAGGCGAGAGCGTCACCATTCTGCCCACCCTGCTGGAAAACTACAAGACCTACGGCGTGGAGCAGTACCCCAGCCACAAGGTCAAGGAGTTCCGCATGGACGCCGTTGTCTGCGAGAACAAGGACGGCGCAGAGGTGACCATCCCCTGCGATTACATCGTGCTGGCCATGGGCGCACGCTCCAACGCATTTGACGCTGCTGCGCTGGAAGCTGCCGGTATCCCGGTGTATTCCATCGGCGATGCCGCCGGCAAGGCTGCGGATATCTCCAACGCCATCCGCACCGGTTATGATACCGCTTGCCAGCTGTAAAACAAAAAATCGTTCTATTTGTGGGTCAGAAACATCTGTGGGTGTTTCTGACCCACTTTTTTCACCCTCTCAGGCAAAGCCTTGACGGCGATGACTGAAAGGGTCATGACGCAATGCCTTTTGCAATATTTCCCCCGGTTAAGCCCGGATATAGAAATCCAACGGTAGCTGTGGTAAAATAAGGCATCCGGGAGCGCCGGGCGCTCCGCTGCAACATGAAAAATGGAGGTTTTCTATGAAAAAGACCTATCGCTCGCTCTTTTGCCTGCTTGCAGTGCTGCTGCTCAGCGTCAGCGTGCTGCCCTCTGCTTCGGCACTGTTTTCCAAAAAGCTTTACTATTATGGCACGGTAGAGGGCGTCAGCCGCACCGTGGAGGGCAAGGTGGAGTCCATTCTGGTTTCTGCGGAAGAGCAGGAGACCTACCAGATGATCGTCACCGACAGCACCGTTTGGCAGGATCATGACGAAAAGACCACCTCTGACCCCGCCACCCTTGCGGTAGGCGAGCAGATCTGCGTGGTGCACGACCCGGCTGTGATGATGTCGCTGCCGCCGCAGTCGGTGGCGTATACCGTCATCCGCAACTTCCCCGCAGGCACGGATCTGGAACAGGAAGCCCGCGATGCCGCCTGCCCGGTGAAGAAGTTCTTCGCCGACACCCGCAAAGCCATTTCGGACTGGTTCTACCAGACCATGCCCATCTGAGCGTAACGTTCCTTCTATAACGCAAAAAATCTGCTGCCCCGCACCGGATGCCAAAGCGTCCGGGCAAAGGGGCAGCAGTTTTTTTTATGCAAGGTTATGCGGCGTTTTGCGGCAAAAACGCTGTATGCCGCTATTTATTTTCGGGGGGGGATAACGCGGAAGCGCTTCACCACCTGTTCCAGTGCGCTGATATCCACAGGCTTGGACAGATGCTCGTCCATGCCGGCTTCCTTGCTCTTTTGCATATCCTCAAGGAAGGCGTTTGCCGTCATGGCAAGGATGGGGATGGTGCGTCCCAGCGGGTTTTCGCCGCTGCGGATGCGGCGGGTGGCTTCCAGACCATCCATCACCGGCATCTGGATATCCATCAGGATCATGTCATAATCGCCGGGCTTGACGCTGGCAAAGGCATCCACGATCTCCTGACCGTTGGGGCAGATGGTGCAGCCTGCGCCTTTTGTTTCCAGCAGCATCTGCAAGATCTCGGCGTTGATGGCGTTATCCTCGGCGCAGAGGAACTTCATGCCGGACAGGGGAGAGGTGGTCTCTTCTTCCTCCGGGAGCGCCTGCGCCTTTTGCACCGTGTCCGCTTCGGTGTCAATGGGAAATTCCAGCACCACCTCAAAGCGGGTGCCCTTGCCGGTGGCACTCTCCACGCTGATGGAGCCGCCCATCAGGTCTATGACGCTCTTGGTGATCGCCATACCCAGACCCGTGCCCTGCACCTTGTTGATGCCAGAGCGCTCCTCCCGGGTAAAGGGGTCGAAAAGGGTCTTTTGGTAGTCCGCGCTCATGCCGATGCCGTCATCCTGCACCACAAAGCGGTACCGGGCGTAGTGCTCGTTCCGGGGCAGCTCTTCCACCTCGAACCGGATATGCCCGCCGGTGGGCGTATACTTGACCGCGTTGGAGAGGATGTTCATCAGCACCTGATTCAAACGGTTGGGGTCGGCCAGCACGTTTTCGTGCTGCAGATTGGTGCTTACCGTAAAGGTCTGACTGCGCTGACCTGCCTGCTGCCGGATGATGCTGTCCAGCTGACTGATCTGCTGGGGCAGGTTCATCTTTTCCACATTCAGGGTGGTCTTGCCGCTCTCGATACGGCTCATATCCAAAATATTGTTGATGATGCCCAGCAGCAGCTGACCGGAGGTTTCCAGCTTGCCCAGATGCTCGGCAAGCTTTTCCGGCTCGTGCAGCTCGGTTTTCATCAGGGTGGTAATGCCAATGATGGCGTTCATGGGGGTGCGGATATCGTGGCTCATGTTGGAAAGGAAGTCCGTCTTGGCCTTGCTGGCACGCTCGGCGGACTGTAACGCCTCGGCGGCAGCATCCTGCGCCCGCCGCATCTCGTCGTTGGCCTGCGTCAGCTGGATGTTATACTGCTCCAGACGGAGGTTCGTCTCTTTTTCAGCCTGCAGCTCCCGCTGCTGCTTTTCCCGCAAAAGGAACCAGCCAGCAATGACTGCCATGATCGAAAACACCGTTGCAAAGCCTACAATAACGACCATGACGATATTGACCAGCTTCTGCGTGTTCACGGCCACATATTCTGCCGGAACAAGGAACGCCAGCGTCCACTGGGCGTTTTCCATCTGCTTCAGGGCGTAGTAATACTCAGTCCCGTCCAGCACGGCGTTGGAATAACAGGAGCCTGTGCGGGCAAGCCGCTCCTTTGCTGCTGCGAAGGAAGAACCGTGCAGATAGGACATCTGGGAGAGCACGGTGTATACGTTATGCCCCTTCAACAGCTCGGTATCATTGGCGTTGAACAGCTTGAAGCCCTTGTTGTCCAGCACATAGACGCTGTTGTTATTTTCGTAGGCGTCGCAGCGGAAATAATCGTTCAGCTGGGTCATGCTCTGCGAAATACCAAAGTAGCGCAGGGTGATCTCTTTCTCTCCGCTTTGCAGTGTGATGGGGGTGGAGAGCTGTTCCAGAAACACCATCCGGGAGTCGTCCACGGTCAGCGAATTGGAAACATAGCTGACCCGCTGCGGCGCGTTTTCCAGATAGTTCATTTCCCGCAGTAGACCCGTGTGGCCATACTCGGTATAATAACGCCCGGCAGCATCCACGGCGATCAGTTCAATCTGTTTTTCATGGTAATTGGAAAGCTCCGACAGCTTTTTCAGATAGCGGTAGAGATCGGTATCGGTCTCCAGCGGGGTGTAGTATAAATAATTACACTGCACATCCACCTCGTCCCAGTGGTTGTCGATCACATCCTCCAGACTGTGGAACATCTGGTGGGTGACCTCTTCCATCTGGCTCAGCCGCTCATGGTAGACAAGGTTTTGGATGTAGGTCTGGCTCATGACAAAAAGGGTCAGGATCAACACGATGATGACAAAGCCGGTGCCCCAAAGCAGCTTTTGGTATTTTTTCTTGTTCACATCCAGTATCTCCTGTCCGTTTTATTCAACTCCATGCGGTGTCTGCCCGGCTGATGGTGGTGTATGCGCCAAAGAAGGTCTTTGCGGCGTCCATGCCCACTACGCCGCTGTCTGTCACCGTTGCTTCGGCAGCCAGCTGGTCGCTCACACCGCAGATAGCAACCTGATAGGTCTTGCCAGCCTCCGGCTGCACCGGGCTTACCAGCACATAGGGGTAGCCCTTGCCGTTGCCGTAGGCATCGTAACCAGAAGCCAGCAGGTCGCTGATCTGCTGCCCGGTCAGGGTGACGGTCTGGATAGTGCGGTTCCAGCCGGTGGGCAGGATGGCCGAAAGGTCGTAATCCGTAATGCCCTTGGCGTACAGCTTGGCGGCTACGCCGTGGTGGTTCTGCTCGGTGGGGTTGCCGGGGATCCATGTGCTCAGCGAGACCAGCGCAAGGTCGCTGCCGGTGGCCTGTGCAAAGCAGCGGCCTACCAGCATGGCGCAGTCCTGCTGCGAAAGCTCCTCCGTAACGGTAGTGATGACATCCGGGGTGTTGTTCACCACACTGTCCTGATCCTCGTCCAGCTGACGGATGACATCCTCCATAGTAGCATTGCCCTTGATGAAGTCCAGCATTTTAAGGCCGGTGGTCACGATGGTGTTTTCCCAGCCGGAATAGATAAAGGGCGCGGTATTGCCTGCGTTCAGGGCATCGGCAACATCGGCGTAATAGGTGCCGTCTGCCTTTGCACCCTTGAAGGGCAACAGGCTGCTTTTCAGCGCCGTTGCGGGCTGCAGAGCGCTGGTGCCTGCAACGGTGGAAAGCACACGCATCACCTTGAGCGCATCTTCCAGCTTCTGGGGGTTCTGTTTCAGCTTTTTATTCAGACCGTAGAAGCGGTTCACATTCAGCACAAAAACGTTCTGGGTGCCGTCCTCCGAGAGAAACGGCATCAGCCCAAATTTATCGGCGTTGCCGTCTGCCTCCACAATGCCGTTGGTGTTTCCGATCAAAAACAGGGTGTTCCCCTCGGCCATCCTCTGCCGGGTCACATTGTCGTCAAGAGCATCGCCGGAGTCGTTCAGCATCCCGATGTCCTTCCACTTTTTGACATACGCCATTGCCTGCATCATGCCGGGGGTGTTGCTGACATTTGCCTTGCCGGAAAGATAATCCTTCTGCCACAGTCTGCCATCCAGTGTGCCGAGGAAATCGGCATCTGCAATGTTGCACAGATACTGGAAACCGTAGCCCGGATACTGGATCTGTGACAGGCAGAGATCGACCCCGGCTTCCTTGGCTTTTGCAGCCAGCACTTCCAGCTCAGCGAAAGAATTGGGCAGTTCCCAGCCGTGTTTTCGCAGCAAGGTCTTGTTGTAGGTGATGCCGTAGCAGTTGTAGGTCGAGGGCAGCAGGTAGATGGCACCGTTGTCGAACACGTCCTGCAGACGGGACTCCACATAGTTATCCGTAAAATCGTAGCCGGAAAGGTCCAGCAGTTTGTCGGAGACCAGATCAATCTGGGGATCGTAGTAGGTCAAGGTGCAGACGTCCGGCAGGTCGCCCGCCGCAAACATATTCTGCAAACAGGTGGTGGTGTTATCGCCGCTGTAGGGCACGACCTCGATGTTCACTTCCGGGTAAACGCTGTGTACCTGCTCAATAAAGGCTTCTATCTCCTTATAAGGTGCCATAAAGGTGACGGCTTCGTGCGCATCGTCTTTTTTATCTGTTTCGGTCTTGCCGCCGCCGCAGGCGGTCAGCGCTGCCGTGGCGGCAACAATACTGCAAGCCTGCAAAAACGAGCGGCGGGAGATTTTCTTCATCATACAATAATACCTTCCTCACAGTTTGGCTATTCTTACACACCCCACAGGAACTCCCACGCTCGCGGCCTGTCCGCACTGGGCATACGCCGATTTTCCCATAAAATGACATTCTTATTGTATCATTGCAACAAAAGCGTTTCAAGCTGTTTTTAAAGGTTTTTGCATGGAAAAAGGCGAAAAACCGCGTGCTTTGCAGGTGCTTTCCGTCCGGCGGAGTTCTGAACCGCAGCAGCCGGAAATAGACTGAGATGACGCACAAAACGACCATGCAGACCGAAAAGAGGGTGCTTATGGAAAACACGGCTTTTATTCTGTACGAAAAATTCTGCTCCGACAGCGGGGAACAGCGCAGGGAACAGTTTAAAAAGGCGTTTGAGCGCTATCTCACGGATGCACTGCAAAACGATACGCCCATACCCTTGCAGGACGGAGCATAGAAGGGAGGGCGATTAAGATGCTGAGCAGGGATACCTGTGCCGGAAACAAAGGGCGCAGACCATGAAAGCGGCAATTTACTGCCGCCTGAGCAAGGAGGATGAAGGGAAAAACGGTGAATCGGAGAGCATCCAGAACCAAAAGTCCATGCTGACCGCGTATGCCGCAGAAAAGGGCTTTGAAGTTTACCGGATCTATTCGGACGAGGATTATTCCGGCATCGACCGGGAGCGCCCGGCGTTCAATGCCATGATCCAAGCTGCCAGCGAACATAAGTTTGATGTGGTGCTGGCCAAGACGCAATCCCGTTTTACCCGCGATATGGAGCTGGTGGAAAAATATCTGCACGGAAAGTTCATCGAATGGGGCATCCGGTTTATTGCCGTGGTGGACCATGTGGATACCGGCGAGGCGGCAAACAAAAAATCACGCCAGATCAATGGGCTGATCAACGAGTGGTATCTGGAGGACCTGTCCAACAATGTCCGCGCCGTGCTGGACCACAAACGCAGGGAGGGGCTGTTCATCGGCTCCTTTGCACTGTATGGGTACTGCAAAGCCCCGGACGCCAAGGGAAAGCTTGTCATCGACCCGGAAGCGGCTGAGGTGGTAAGGCGCATTTTTGCATTGGCGCTTAGCGGGATGGGTGCGCATAAGATCGCGCAGATCCTGAACAATGAAGGCATTCCCAGCCCGACAGCATACAAACAGCTGCACGGTGCGCAGTACCACGCTGCCATGAAAAAAACGGATTATTCGCTGTGGGGCAGCCCGACTGTTTATCAGATGCTCCATAATCAGACGTACATCGGAGATCTAGTGCAGGGACGGCACAAAAAGGTGGGCTATAAATCCAAAAAGACGGTCTGGCTGCCAAAGTCCCAGTGGATCGTTGTAGAAAATACCCACGCGCCTATCATAGACCGTGACACCTTTGAAACGGTACAGCGGATGCTGGCAGCGCGCACCCGGAGCGGCGTGCAGGGGACGATCCATCCGCTTGCCAAAAAGGTGGTTTGCGGCTGCTGCGGCAGCTATATGGAGCAGACTGCCCATCAGCCAAGAGCGGATGGCGTTCAAAGACGCTATGTCCGCTGCCGGATGCACCAGCGTGCGCCGGAACGGTGCAGCAATAAGACCTGCACTGACCTGAACGCATTGGAAAACACCGTACGGGAACGTATCCGAGAATACGCAGAGGTCTATGTTGACCCGGAAAAGGTGGAGCTGCCCCAGCGGGATGACCCGGTGCGGCAGCGGGCGCAGGCAAAGCGCAGCGAGCTGAAACGGCTGCAATGCGAAGCAGACCGGCGGCGCAGGGCTTTGCAGCAGCTGTATCTGGATAAGGTATCCGGGTTGATCGATGCCGCGCAGTTTTCAGAGATGAACCGGGCGTTTGGGGAGGAAATAAAAAGTGCGGAAAACCGTATCCGTGGCTTGGAAGCAGAACTGGAACAGCAGCCGGAGGAAACGGACGCCGCTCCGGCGCAAAGGCAGCGTGTGCAGGAGCTGGCACAGGTTTCCCATCTGACCCGGGAGCTTGCGGTGCTTTTGGTGCGGCGGGTTACTGTCGGAACAAAAGACCCGCTGACCGGGCAGCAGGAAATCACGATCGAATGGGCGTTCTGAGCCGGAAAACACCCTGTCTGCCCGTTGGGGTATTTTCGTCCGCCCATGTGGGGTAGACCTCACTGGAAGCAACGTTTGCGATATAATCCCGGAAGGAGACAGTCACGTTGCGGGCAGAAGCCGCCGGCTTGCCCAGATGCACCGTGATATTTTTAGGGATGACGACCTGATCCAGCACGATGGCTTCCGCGTCGTACATGGCAGCCCAACGGCCCTCGGGGTCGGTGCACAGGTCACCGGTGGTGCACTCGGCGATGATGGCATC
>ENA-OPSJ01000696-OPSJ01000696.1-human-gut-metagenome-genome-assembly--contig:-NODE-696-length-28974-cov-3.102701_pt1 | contig 28974 bp, 19 predicted proteins | sample MGYA00241801_ERZ501893 | MGnify/ENA primary metagenome ERZ501893 (study PRJEB25962, sample SAMEA2042219) | human gut metagenome | biome: human gut; feature: human-associated habitat; material: faeces...
CCTATCCGCTTCGGGTGCTATGCTTATTTTGTACCAGACAAAGAATAAGAAAATCCCTCTGAAATCGTTGACTTCAGAGGAATTTTGGTCCGAGTAGTGCGGCTCGAACGCACGGTCTCCTGGTCCCAAACCTATGTCTGAACCTTCAGGCAGAACTGAGTCGCACTCTTTGGCGCTTTCCGTCGCTCCTGCGGTTCCTTTTTGAAACTCTTTTGCCCTGTTTGTTTCAGACACAGCTTTCGTCTTTTGGGATTTGTGTGGGATTGAATTCTGTATATTAAAAGTGCTTCCGACCGGGTTTACATCCAACAGCGGGTGTTTTTGCCGCAGAGAGCAGCTCAGAAATTGCGCCGCATAAACAAAGAAATAAGCGCGATGACAAAGAAACAGCAGGCTGACTTGGATGATAGCCAGCCTGCTGAGCGAAGATGTTTATTCTATGTTTTGCCTTTCAGCAGCAATGCGTGTTCTTTTACCAGAGAATGCAATGCCGATTTTTATAATTGACGTAACATTCATTGCCTGCAAATCAACGCTGTATGCACGGTCGTTAATCTGTTGCAAGGCAACATTAGCAAGGTCTTCAAGCTGTGCTTCAGAGCGGTCTTTTCCAGCCTTTAATTCAATCAGAATACCAGGCAGCCGCTTATTCAAAGGAAGCAGCTGAATATCAAACCGTCCATCACCAGCTTCGCGATTGGAGGTAATGCGATAGCTGTTGTCCATCACAGCGCACATACCCAATATCAGACCATGGTAAAATGTTTCGTCGGCAGCATCGTGGAAACTTATTGTTTGGAGCAGAAACTTCTCCAAGGTTTTTTGCAGTGAGTCGCTATCTACCTTGTAGATAGCTTCCTGAATAGCAATAGCAACGGAACGAGGAATAATATTCTCAAGCTGAGAGAGGATCTCCTTGCTGTAGACGAAAGAAATCTCTTTGTTGGGCAGAGCCACTTCGCACATATAATCCTCGCCGTAAGACTGGTCGCAGCTCACAGCCTTCAAATAACCTGCCACCAGCAGGAAGCTGTAAACAGAGGACGGATCATTCTGGATCTGCGGATAAATGACGCCGGTGTCAATGTGCGTAACGAAGGATTCGCCCTTCATCAACAGCTCCAGACGCTCCATAATATCCGGCGTTGCAGAAGCCAGCACCTCACGGATGATGTCATTGCTTCCGGTGGACTGCCAGAATGCTTTGGGACGGCAGTTATTATTGAAGTATCCAATGACAGACCAGGGATTAAAAATCTCGGTATTGCCGAAAAGGTAACCATCATACCACTCGCAAAGCTCCTGATATTTATCAGAAGCATGATAGTAGTCTGCCATCTCGTGTACTTCGCTTGAAGTGAAGCCGAAATATTTACTGTAGCGCTCGTCTAAAATCGAGTTGATCTTCAGATTGTTCAGGCCACTGAAGATACTTTCCTTGGCAACACGCAGGATGCCGGTCAGGAAACCATAGCTCAGATGCGGATTGTCTTTCAGACCACCGGAGAACAGGTTTCGCATGAATCCGATGATCGTGTCGTAGAAGCCGCTCACATGGCCCTGCTGAATGGGAGTATCATATTCGTCAATGATGACGATAGGTGCGACATCGTGGTGCTTATGGAGGAGCAGCGTCAGTGTCCGCAGGGACATTTGATATTCCACTTCGTCAGCGGCTTCTGTTGCAAGAAGGGAATATTCCTCTTTTTCGTAATCACTAAGTGCGGAGCTGGATGCCAACTCGTCGTGGCGGCGGAATTCCTGTGCGATCAGCTTTTGGAGCGTCTGATAGGTTTCTTCCCAAGAGGTGTATTTAACATCCTTAAAGGACAGAAAAATCACAGGGTACTTTCTATGGTGGGCAAGATAGGATCCTCCGCAGGACCAGATTTTCTTATCTCTGAAGTAAACGGAAGTGTCCTCGGTCGTCTTTTCGAAGAAAGTGCGGAGCATATCCATGTTCAACGTTTTGCCAAAGCGTCTGGGGCGGGTAAATAGGGATACTTTGGGGCGCTCGTCCAGAAACTCCTTGATCATTAAGGTCTTGTCTACATAGTAGTAGTTTTTGCAGGCGTCCCGGTAATCAGATACGCCAATGGGCAACGGCTTGCGCGCAGATGATACTGCGGGCCTTACCACACTTCGGTGACCACGCTTATCCATCGGCTTTTGAGAGCTGTCCGGGATAAACCACTGCCTGCCCTCCTTATATGCGCCGGAAATGCGTCCGGCTTTGCAAAGCGCATTGACCCGCCGTTCGGTGATCCCCCAAGCGGCAGCCGCTTCTTTGATCGTCATATTGGAACACCTCCATTGCAGTTCGTCAAGAATATTATAACCGCTGCTCCGAACAAAATCAACTATATTATTCCGAATAATGCCGGCGTTATTCGGAACGGTAGTTTTCCTGCAAATATTCCGTTCTTTCCGGTAGCTATTTCCTGCTTTCTGTGATATTGTTCGTTTGCCAAAAGGAGGCGACGATATGCAGAAAGAAAATACCCTGACAGTCGGGCAATGGTGCGGCCAGTGGTTCACCGCCAACCGCCACAAGTGGAACGGCAACACCGAAGGCGGGTACCGCAATCTGATTTACAGCCACATCCTCCCCAGCATCGGAAGTGTGGCGCTCTCTGACCTGACAGAGCAGACCATCACCGATTTCTATGACACGCTACGGAGTCAGAGACTCAGCGCCAGAAGTGTCTGGTGCGTCCATCTGCTCCTGCGCCGGTGTATGGACGAAGCGGCACAGGACCAGCTTATTCCCTACAACCCGGTGCGGCTCTGCCAGGAGCCCAATGCAGAGGAATACAAAACAGCCCCTTTGCGCCTGGGCCAGCTCCAGCGTTACCTGAACGAAGCGGAGCAGCTCGGCGTGCTCCCTCTTATCTACACAGGACTATCAAGCGGCCTGCGGCAATGTGAACTGATCACCTTGTCGTGGGCCGATTTTCATGTCCGCTACAGGTACATCCTCAAAGGCCAGCGTCTGCTGAGCCTCAACGCCAAAGCAGAACACCTCCTGAAGCAGATGCCGGAAACTGACTCACCCTATGTGTTCCTCAACCCCAAAACCGGAGCGCCGTATAAGCTATACGAGTTCTACTATCTACACAAGAAAATCCTGAAACAAGCCAGGCTCCCGTGGGTAGCATTCCGGGATCTGCAGTGCCAATGCATGGAGGTGGGAATATGACACTTCGGGAATACATCCCCTTCTGGCAGGAAACCTATGATAAGCATCAGAGCAGGCCGACCACCTATGCGGCACACAACTATGTATTCAAAAACCATATCCTCCCCGGTTTGGGTGATATACCGCTCTCTGAATTGACATCGGAGATGGTCGGAGAATTTCTGGAGGAACGGCGGCGCTTCGGCAATCATCGACCCGGCAGCTCTGGCTTGGGGGAAGAAACCATGCGGCACATCCACCGCCTGCTTCAGCAATGCCTGGACCAAGCCATGCGGGATGGCCTGATTGGCGATAATCCCGCCAGAGCGTTCCACTACTCCAAGCCAAAGAAGGTCAATGCCGATGTGCTGACGCCGCTGGAGATGGAGGATTATCTGGATGCGGCAGAACGGCTGGGGCATCTCCCCATGTTCATGCTGGCCTTAACGGTCGGCCTGCGGCAGGGTGAGCTCATCGCCCTGAAATGGAATGACCTCAATGTAAAAAGCAGGACGCTGACCATATCAGAGCAGCGCTCTGTAGAACGGCGGGAGTTGATCGAATATGGCTCGGAAACGAGAACAATAACCTTGGCATCGGAGGTGGTCGACCTCCTGATCATGGAACACACCAAGCATCCAAACAGTCCGCTGATGTTCATGCATCCGGCCACGCAGAAGCCGTACTCGCCGCAGATGGTGCGCCGGATGCACAATGAAATTATAAAGGAAGCAGGAATCGACCATATCCGATTCACGGATCTCCGTCATACCTACGCCGTCCTTTCCCTGCGAAATGGCATGGAAGCTAAGGAACTGGCGCAGATGCTGGGACACTACCGTCCGACGATCACCAGGCAGAACTATGAACCATATCTGCCCCACAAGGTACAAAAGGACGAAGATATGCCAAATGAGGCCACCCAGAGCGAACTGCAGCAGGCGGCAAATGTTCTGGATGCTCTTCTGAAATTCTGATAGCTATTCCGCAAAATGTGAGTTGTCCACAGAACTCAATCATTTTACATCCAAAGAGGAGGAACCAAAATGAAAAAGAGAATCATCGTTACCGCGGCGATTACCGCCTGTCTCGCCCTGTGTGCCGCCGTGTGGCCGCAGGCCGAAACGGTCGAGAAAACACCCGCGCCGAGCGAAACGACCGCCGTGACCACTCCACGGCCGACACTTCCGGAAACAGAGGAACTGGTGTTGCCAGCAATCACAGAAAAGCAAGAATCGGGAATGCCGGAAGCTGAATCAGCCCCGGAAGTGGCCGCCAAGGAGTTGCCCACCCCTGCACCGGAAATAGAAGATGAAGCCGAAACAGAACAGAAATCTGCACCTCCTACGCAGACAGAACCCGCTCCGGTACATCCTACGCAGTCTGAATCGGCACCGGAACCAATAGCTAACGATAACGAACTGGCGGATATGGTCTATGTCCCCGGCTTTGGCTGGATACAAAGCGAAGGCCCCAATCATGTCGAGTATGCCGAGGATATGTACGAGAACGGCAACAAAATCGGCATCATGGGCTGACCTCAAAAATTGCGCCGCATAAACAAAGAAATAGCCGTGGGAGTGTTAACAGCATTCCCACCTCGTTTGTCAAAAAGCGCATTTATTATAGCATCTGAACGGAGAACTTTCAACAGCAGTCGCAGAATATTCGTGCGTTTACGGAGAATTATCTTGTTTTTTCGACAGGAACGTGGTATCATGGAGGCACACTTATAAGATTTCGGCGAAACCAAAGCTCGTTGCACAGAAACAGGTTTATTATTATGGGGTGCCCATTATGGAAGTAAGTTATAAAAAACTATGGAAACTGCTTATCGACAAAGATATGAAAAAGAAAGATTTGCAGTCTGCCGCAGGTATTAGTTGGTCGTCCGTGACAAAGTTGTCCAAGGGCGAAACGGTCAGCATGGAAGTCCTTATGAAAATCTGCAAGGTTCTCAACTGCGACATCGGAGACATCATGGAGCTGCTACCGGAGGAAGCTCCAGAATCCTAAAAGAGAGGTTTGTATGGCGAAAAATCAACGTGATTTTTTCAAGAAGAAAAACGAGTGGTCTGAAATTAAGGATACGCTTCTTAGATGCTACTTGCCCCAGTATTTCCAAAAGCTCCTTGTTTCAGGGAAGCCGATTTTCTATATTGATTGCTTTGCTGGCAAAGGCAAGTTTGACGATGGAAATGATGGCTCCCCACTGATAGCAATGCAAATCATAAACGAGCGGTTAGGCATGAGCAGAATATCCCGAAAGAACAATGCAATCGTGCCTTGCTTTATTGAGCTGAATCACGCTGCAGACTTGGAACAGAACCTGATGCTGCATCCTTATCAGTATGGGACACCACAGGTAGTTGACGGGAAATTCGAGGATAATATCCGTGGCTTATTAAAGGATAAACGCGGATACAATGTCTTCCTTTACATTGACCCATATGGAATACAAGCACTTGATTCGCAGCTCTTTGATGAGATTGGCACATACGGATTTCGTTCCTTTGAGATGCTCATCAATTTCAATTCCTTCGGTTTCTTCCGAGATGCCTGCCGTGTGATGAAAGTAGATATTTCTCAGGATGATGCCTTGATGGGCCTTGATGACTTGGTTGAATATGAGCCAACAACGGTAACAGCATCTCCTCAGTCAGAGAATTTGTTGACGCGAATCGCCGGTGGAAACTACTGGATGGATATCGTCAGGGATTTTCAAATGGGTCGCATCGACGGGTATCAGGCAGAACGCAGGTTATCAGCAGAATACAAACAGCACCTGAAGCAGAAGTACAAATATGTGTTGGACATGCCCATCAGACTGAAACCTGGTCAGAGGCCCAAGTACCGGATGATACATGTTTGCGACCATGAAGACGGCTGTTTTCTTATGGCTGAAAACATGCAGCGTCGAAAAGATGAGCTGTTTGTCAACATCCAGCAAAACGGTCAATTGTCCCTCTTTAATATGATGAGCACCGTAACATCCACAGTGGAAAATGATATTTTGACGCAAGAAGAGATAGAGCAGATGGTTCTGGCCCATATCCATCAAATGACAAGTGAGACGCATATCACGGTTTTTCTTGCTGATTTTTGTAATGAATACGGAGTTATCTGCCCATTCAGGATGATATACGAGATTCTCACAAAACTCGAAAATGCTGGAACGATTGATATCGTAAGAGACCCAGCGTTAACAGCCGCAGGAAAGAAAAGAATGTTCTGGGAAGAGAAAGCTGGCCAGACCGTAATTGTTAGGAGGCACACATAATGAAGCACGTAAAAGGATTCATAACGCGGAAAACCATGCTCTATGAGACGGGGGTGGAGTATGGCGATTACACCATGAATCATGTGCTTGGCTGTGCGCACGGATGCAAGTATCCTTGTTATGCGTTCCAACAGAAAAAACGGTTCGGTAACGTAAAAAGTTATGAGGAATGGTTACAACCATATCTCGTTTCAAACACGTTGGAGCTCTTGGACAAAGAAATTCCAAAGCTGAAAGACAAAATCAAATCGGTACAGCTCTGTTTCACGACCGACCCTTTCATGTATGGATATGACGAGATAAGGAACATGAGCATTGCCGCGATTAGGAAACTAAATGAGGCAGGCATTATCTGTACTACATTGACGAAAGGTATCCTTCCGATAGAGCTGAAAGAATGCTCATTGAGAAACGAACATGGTATCACACTAATAACGCTTGATGAGGATTATCGACGTAAAATGGAGCCCGGAGCAGCCTCGTGTGAAGAGCGCCTCGCTGCATTATGGGCATTACATGATGCCGGGTGCAGGACATGGGTAAGTATTGAGCCGTATCCAACACCAAATCTCATAGAGCAGAACCTTCATGACCTGCTTGAATCCGTTGGTTTTGTTGACCGGATTATATTTGGACGCACGAACTATAGCAAAGAAGTGAGTGCATACACTGCACACAAACATTTTTATAATAAATGTGCTGCCGAGGTGGTTCAATTCTGCCAGGAGCGAAACATCAGCTATCACATCAAAGAGAAGACAATCACGGAAGAGTAATCTCCAGAGAAAGACACAGGAGGCAAAAAACGCATGGCTGCTTTAGACGATTTGATTAGCCGGATTCCGGACGAGTCCCTGCGTGAGCGGATTCGCGCAGAGATGAAGCGGGCCAATCGCCAGAAGAAATTTGGCCTGGTATTTGAAGAGCATCTGCCGGAGGCCACACCGCTTTACGATATCCCGGTAAAGCGCGGTTCCGTCGTGGCCACGAAGGACGGGCAGGTCACAGACATCTACTATGTAGAGAAAATCGAGGATGGACAGGCTGCCTGCTTCCACAAGGCGTCCAAGGAGCGCGTCGCGCTTCCTGTGGATGCGCTGGTTTGCGTGGCCCAATTCGGTGAGCCCATCTATCCCTATCTGCAGCCGCTGGATAGCGTCTGCAATGCGCCGGACAGCGACCTGTGGCACACGCTGATTGAAGCGGACAACTACCATGCGCTCCAGCTGCTGGAGTACCTCTATGCTGGAAAGGTGGATTGTATCTACATCGACCCGCCCTATAACACAGGGGCGAGAGACTGGAAATATAATAACGACTATGTGGATGGCAACGATACCTATCGGCATAGCAAGTGGCTTTCCATGATGGAGAAGCGACTGAAACTTGCCAAACGTCTCCTGAATCCTACCGACTCGGTTATGATAGTCACCATCGATGAAAAAGAGTACCTGCATCTTGGGTGCTTGTTGGAAGAAATGTTTCCTGAAGCAAGTATCCAAATGGTTAGCTCAACAATCAACGGAAAAGGCGTGGCTCGCGGGGGCGAGTTTTTCCGTGTAAATGAGTACATTTTTATTCTACGCTTAGGAAACTGCCAAGTCTCAGAATTGGCTTTGCCTGATGAATGGCTTGGAAATGTTAAAACTTCTACGACAAAGCAGGTTCGGTGGGGCAGCTTAATGAGAAGTGGAACAGGTGCTTTGAGAACTGATTCCCCTGGCTGTTTTTATCCTATTTTTATCAGCAAAGATAAAAAACACTTTTGTGGTGCAGGAGATGTTGTTCCAGTTGGTGTAGATAGAAATACTGTAAAAGTACCTGATGATGTCATTGCTCTTTTTCCGGTGCATGACGATGGAGTGGAAGGACGATGGCAATATTCACGCGATAAATACCTTGAAATTCAGGAAAAAGGATATGTTCGAATAAGTGAACAGACAAAAGGCGGCAAAGAAGCAACGCTACGTTATATTTCTGAGGGTTGGCAAAAGCGTGTTGAAAGCGGTGAAATCAAGGTGCTTGGGAAGGCCGAAGATGGGTCTTTGATTTTTGATGATGGTGAATACCAACAAAAATACATTCCCAGCAACCAATGGTGGATTCCTTCTCATGACGCTACGGAGTTTGGGAGTAAACTTATCCAAAAGATAATCGGAAAGCGTTTTTCATTTCCAAAATCTTTGTACGCAGAACATGATACGATAAGGTTTTTTGTTGCTAATAAGCCAAGTGCCCTTATTGTAGATTTCTTTGCCGGCTCCGGCACCACACTCCATGCTGTCAATCTGCTGAACGCGGAAGACGGTGGACATCGGCGCTGTATCATGGTCACAAATAATGAGGTTTCCGTGGACGAAGCAAAGTCTCTGACTGCCAAAGGTTATCAACCGGGAGACGAAGAATGGAGCAAACTGGGCATTGCCCGCTATGTGACATGGCCGCGCACCGTCTGCTCCATCGAGGGCCATGATGTGAATGGAAAGCCACTCAAGGGAGACTACATTACCAGCGGAGAGGAACCGATGCATATGGCAGACGGCTTCAAGGCGAATGCTGCTTTCTTCAAGCTGGGCTTCCTCGATAAGAACGCCGTGGCGCTGGGACGCCAGTTTAAAGAGCTCCTTCCGGTGCTCTGGCTGAAAGCAGGTGCCCACGGGCCTTGTCCCGCGCTTGAGGAGACAGCGGAAGCGCCCGACATGCTGGTGCTGCCGGTGAACCGTTTCGCCGTGCTGACTGACGAATCGCAGTATGAGGAGTTTGCTGCGCGGGTGAACGGCGAGGACTCCATTACGACGGTATATATCGTGACCGATTCTGAACCGGGCTATCGGGAGATGGTTTCCGGCTTGCATGCTGAAGACACCTATCAGCTTTACAGAGACTATCTGGATAACTTCCGGATTAACCACGGAGGACGCTAAGATGAAAGTAGAATTATTCCCTTTTCAGAAGATGGCGCTGTTCCAGTTGCGGAGAAAGACCGCAGAGGCCCTCGGCTCCTACCAGCGCACCCATACACCGCAGGTACTTTCTTTCACCGCTCCTACCGGCGCGGGTAAGACCATCATTTTGGCGTCTCTGATTGAATCCATCTATTTCGGCGATGAAGAGTATCCCGACCAGCCGGATGCCATCTTTGTCTGGCTCTCGGATTCTCCGGAGCTCAACGAGCAGTCGCGCAGCAAGATTGACCTGAAGGCGGATAAGATTCGGCTCAACCAGTGCGTGAACATCACCGATGAATCCTTCGACCAGGAGATGCTGGACGATGGGCATATCTATTTCCTGAATACCCAGAAGCTGGGTAAGAGCAGTAATCTGACAAAGAAGGGCGACGGACGCACCTTCACCATCTGGGAAACGCTGCAGAACACGATGGACGAGAAGTACGACCGCTTGTACTTCATCATTGACGAGGCCCACCGTGGCATGCAGGGCCGAGCCGCTGCACAGGCCACCACCATCATGCAGAAGTTCCTCAAGGGTAGCCGGGAAGACCGTCTGGCTCCCGTTCCGGTCGTGCTTGGCGTGACCGCTACGCCGGAGCGTTTCAACAATCTGGTGTCCGGGACAGAGTCGACCATCCAGAAGGTCATCGTGTCCGCCGACGATGTGCGGGCCTCCGGTCTGCTGAAGGACAGAATCATCATCGCCTATCCGGAGGATGCCTCTGGAAGCAAGGATATGGCCGTGTTGCAGGCTGCCGCTGATGACTGGAAGCAGAAATGGGAGCACTGGTCTCAGTATTGTCAGGAGCAGCACTACGCCTATGTGAATCCGGTTTTCGTGATTCAGGTGCAGAACCAGACCGGCAGCGGCATTTCCGATACTGACTTGGATGACTGCCTCCGGAAGATTGAGGAGCGGACAGGATTCCGTTTCCAAGACGGAGAAGTTGTGCATACCTTCGGCCAGACGACCAGCACCATCCAAATCAATGGTGTCGCGGTCAGATATCTGGAGCCGTCCCGTATTGCGGACGAGAAGAACGTCAAGGTGGTTTTCTTCAAGGAGAATCTCTCCACTGGCTGGGACTGCCCTCGCGCTGAAACCATGATGTCTTTCCGTCGTGCTACAGACGCGACCTATATCGCGCAGCTCCTCGGCAGAATGGTCAGAACACCCATGCAGATGCATATTCAGGTGGACGATGTTTTGAACGATGTGCACCTCTATTTGCCGTACTTTGATGCCCAGACCGTTGAGGATGTGGTCAAGGCGCTTCAGAGCACCGAGGGCGGTGAGATTCCCACCGATGTTATCGGCGACTCCTTCGAGAACAGCACCATCGAAACGTGGACTGTCCGTCCGACCAGACCGGCTCCCGCCCAGCGTCCCGCGAGGCCGAAGCAGCAGGTTCCCGGCCAGATGTCTTTGGGAGACAGCCCTTCCCCTGAGACCGGCAATGAACCTTCCGCGCAGGAGGCGACGCAGCAGACGCCCTCGCAAAGTGGTAGCACCTCATTCGGCGCACCAGCGGCACCTGCTTCCGGTACCACGGATACCATACGCCCGGTGAGTGGCGTGAGCAGCGAAACGCCTGCAAATGGAGCTGCTGCAGGGGCAGAGCCTTCCGGTGCAACGGAACCGCAGCCTGCTCCGGAAGACGTTCCCGAAGAGCCGGAGCTTGACCGAGAGGCCATCGTAAAGGCCATCAATGATGCTGGTCTTCTGACCTACGACGTGCGCAGGGTCAGAATCAACGACTATCTGAAATCTCTGTTCAGCCTCACCCGGCTCCTGACGCAGTCCGGCCTTCAGCCCTCTGCCTCCTATGATGTTGTGAATGAAATCGTAGAAATGATTCGCAGCTTCATCAAGAAGACAAAGGACGAGGGCAGATATGACGAGCTGGCCACGCAGGTGCTGCAGTTCAAGCTGAAAACGCAGACGTTTGATGTATTCGGCGAGTCTGTGGATGACCATGCGGAGATGGATTTGTTCTCCACCACGGATACCGACCTCGACCGTCAGTTCCGTCTTGCAGAGCTCAAGCTGGGCAACGAGGGTGTCGGCATCCGCTATGGCACCCGATACGCAGATGACGATAATCCTGCCGGATATAAAATCGACGTCATCATCTTTGCCGCCGACGCAGACTGCATGGATATGCTCCACAACTATGCCCGCAGCCGGTTCCACGACATCAACGACGCGAATCGCCGCCGTATCACCGGCCTGACCGAGCGGTACCGGAAAAAGTATGACAGCATTGTTTCCGATGGCGATATCATCAGTAAGCATAACTTCCGGCTGCCGGAGACCATCAGCATTGAGCGCAGCAATGTCGGCGAGGCTTATACCGACCATCTGTTTGTGGACAATGCGACCGGCAAAGCCGTCATCAACCTGAACAATTGGGAAAAGGCTGTCCTTCAGGCCGAACGTGGCCGGTCGGATTATATCTGCTGGCTCCGCAATCCGCCGAGGAAGTCATGGTCACTGTGCATCCCCTATGAGCAGAACGCGGAGAAGAAATCGATGTATCCCGATTTTTTGATTATCCGGAAGGACGAGATGGGCTTTGTCATTGATATTTTGGAGCCTCACGATGGCACCAGAACGGACAATCTGGGCAAGGCTAAGGGCTTTGCTGAGTATGCCCGTCAGAATCCCGGTGTCGGCAGGCTTCAGCTTATCCGACTGCTGAACGGGCGCATCAAGAGACTGGATATGTCCCGCAGCGCCGTCCGTGACCGCGTTTCTCACGCGATGTCCAATGACGAGCTTGACCATATTTTTGATGAGGATGGATTTTTTGGTTAAAGGCTGGTGAAGCAGAATGTACGACGAGAACATCATATCCCGGATGAACGATTATCTTCACAAGGCCGCGCAAGCACTGGCGTCGTGGCTTTCTGTGATGCTGCCCAAATCCGGCGAAGACTGGTGGGAGGAGTGCGTACTCTCCAATCTGAGTTATCCCCAGAGAGAGCTCATTGAGAAAAAGGGTCTTTCCAAGCTGGAGGAATTAGACCTTGCAGCGCTTCTTCGTGTTGCCAACAAGTCTTGGTACACGATGCGCGGCTACGCCTATCTTCCGACCAGTGAGCGGGAGTGCATTCGCGATATGATTGGCGTCCGGAACAACTGGGCGCATGTCAGCGCGGAGCTTCCCGGCAAGGATACCATCGTATCGGATATTGAATGCCTCATCCGGTTTTTCGCCCAAATGAACCGGAGCGGATTGATTCCTGATTTGGAACAGCTCAAAGCAAGGGTGGAGCGTCCCGAAGCATTCAAGGATGAAACACCTCCGCAGCCAGTGTTCCGCCCGACCGTTACTGCGCCCAAGCAGGCAGATGTCATCGTGGAACCGGAGGTTGTACAGGAGGACGATATCACAGAAAGAAGCCTCGTTTACATCGTCGGCAGCCCGGATACCAAGGGTATGGTGTTTTCTGTTACGCAGCTTGGCGATACAAAGAAGTACGAGGTATTCGTCGAAGGTGCGCTGAAGACCTATTATGAGGGTCAGATTGCACTGGTGAGCAGCACGCCTGAATATGAGTGGGTGGATTCTGAGACCCTGCGAAGCTATCTCTCTGCCTACCAGATTAACAATCCGTCTGCCGGAAATCTGTATTCCCTTAATGCTGCCCGTATCGATTTCGTGCCCTATCAGTTCCGACCGGCATTGAAGCTGATAAAAGCAGACGAACCAAGGATTCTGATTGCAGACAGCGTCGGTGTCGGTAAAACCATCGAGGCCGGTCTGATTATCAAGGAGCTGCAGGCCCGCTCCGATTTGGAAAACATCATGATTATCTGCCCGAAGCCGCTTGTCGCAGACCGCAAGTGGGAAAATGAGATGAAGCGCTTTGACGAGGAATTCACGCCCTTGGATGGCGATACTCTTCGGCAGATTATCTCTGATACCGACCGTGACGGCGAATGGCCTACCCGCTATGGAAAGGTCATCGTCCCGTATTCCATTCTGGATGCGAGGACATACCAAGGGAACCAATCCAAGCGCCATAAGAGCTTCGGCCTCCAACAATTAGACCCGGCACCGCATTTTGATTTGGTCATCATTGATGAGGCCCACCATCTGCGCAATGGCAGCATGGAGAAGGACAAGGCATTTGCATATAAGTGCGTCCACTACTTCTGTCAGCACGCAGACGCTGTCGTAATGCTGACCGCGACTCCGCTGCAGACAAGTGACGACGACCTGTACACGCTGCTTAATCTGCTGCGCCCGGATGTCGTAATCGACAAGAAGAGCTTCACGATGATGTCGCGTCCGAATCCGTATATCTCTCAGTGCGCCCACATTGTTCGAGCTGCGAAGGAAAACTGGAAAGCAGAAGCACTGGAAACGCTGGATAGTGTTCTCACGACCCAATGGGGCGAAAATGTAATCGCAAACAATCCGGTATTTGAGCAAATCCGGAAGGTTCTCAGGCAGGACACCATCACCCGTGAGGAGCGGGTAAAACTCATTACCGATATTGAGTCTCTCCACAGTTTCAATATGATGCTCAACCGAACGCGCAGAAAGGATATCCAAGATTTCTGCATTCGGAGAACACATACGCTGGAGAGCGATTTTACTGACCAACAGCGGGAGCTCCATGATGCTCTCTTGACTTTTGAAGTCGCTGCGCTGTCCAAATTGCACGGTGGCCGTGGCGTCAAATTTATGATGTCAACGATTCGCCGTCAGGCCGCAAGCTGCATCTTTGGACTTGCTCCGCACATCCGGGGTATCATTGACCGTAGATTTGAGCAGATGACGGACGACCCGGAGTTTGATTTCGATGATGGCGAGTTCAGCGAGATGGACTTGGAGACATTCCGCTTTATCGCAAAGAACCTTCTGGAAATGGCGGATAACCTGCCGGAGGACGACCCGAAATTCGATGGGGTGCTTCAGATTATCCGTGAAAAACAGAAATCTGAAAACAACAAAATCATCCTGTTCAGCACATTCCGCTACACGCTGTATTATATCAAAAGAAAGCTGCGAGAGGCGGGATTTCGTGTCGAACAAATCGATGGTAGCGTAAAAAATGATGACCGGCTGGATTTCCGGGCGCGGTTTGAACTCCCGAAGGACGACCCGGAAGCCATTGACATCATGCTTTTCACAGAAGTCGGTTCTGAAGGCTTGGACTATCAGTTCTGTGACATGATGATAAACTATGACCTGCCTTGGAATCCCATGCGCATCGAGCAGCGCATTGGTCGTATCGACCGCCGAGGCCAAGGGAACGAAGTTGTAAACATCTATAACATTATCACCAGTGATACTGTGGATGCTGACATTTATGACCGCTGCCTCTCTCGCATCGGTGTCTTTGAAGGGAGCATCGGTGAATGCGAGGAGATTCTCGGCGAAATCGGCAGGCAAATTGAGCTGATAGCACTGGATACCAGCCTTACGGATGCAGAGCGAAAAGCAAAGCTGGAGCAGATGGCCGATAATGAGGTGCGCAAGGCCCAGGAGCTGAACAAGCTGGAAAGCGAGGAGAAGGAGCTATTCGGGTTCGATTTGTCGAACTATACGATGTCAAAGGAAATTCAGGAGGCAGAAAGTCCCTTCCTGTCGGCCAGAAGCATTCAGCACCTTGTCGAGATGTATCTCAATCACCGATTAGGTGGTAACAATTATATCCTTGGTGATGGTGCTCTGAAAACGCTGCGCCTCAGTGCAGTGGCGCGTTCTGAAATCCTGTCTGACCTCAGAAATCTGACTGGCCTGCGGAACAGCCTGCGTAGGAAATGGGAGGTTTATCTTAAGGGCAACAATCCGAACCACCCGATTACTTTTGATTCAGAAGCTGCCGAGAAAAACCGAACCGCCTTTTTCGTTACTCCGATGCACCCGCTGGTCAAACAAGCCGCATCCTATTTTGCCACCAACAAGCTCGTTTATATTCACTTGGAATACTACTCTGACGAGATTCCAGCCGGTGATTACCCGATGTCTATTTATGCGTGGGATTATGTTGGGATTCGTTCAAATTTCAAATTGGTAGCAATCTGTGAAGAACCGAGAATTGCAGCAGAGCTCCCGGAATACATCCTGACAGCTGCCGCAGTTGACTATTCTTCAAAGCTAAAGCCGGAGGTATGGGATGCTTTGGAGGAACACCATGTCCAGATGTGGCAAGCTGAGAAAGCCCAGCATACAGAGTCTACAAGGCAAGTCGCGCGCTATAAATTAGAGAGCATAAAGAACAATTACCGAAACCGGAAATTGGTCTTGGAAAGAAAAATTGCTGAGGCCGGGGATGAACGAATTGCAACTATGCATCGCTCTGAATTGGAAAACGCTACACAGCGTTATCAGCAGAAGGTTTCAGAGATTGAAGCGAAGATTGCGAAGGCAGATATACATACTACGTTGATTGCAAACGGGGTTATCACGGTAAAGTAAAGAGGTGAGCGCTTTGAATATAGCTGATAAGATTCTCCAGAATCAAGATAGGGACGGCATGCTCAGGCGGTCGCTCGAACGGATAATTCAGCTCTATACCGATAAATCACACTTTGTCTACGAGCTGCTCCAGAACGCGGAAGACGCAGGAGCTACTGGAATTCGGTTTGTCCAATACTCTGACAGGCTTGAAGTGATGCATGATGGAAAATCCTTCACTACGGAGAACCTGCAGGGCCTGTGCGACATAGGGCAGTCGGACAAGGTTAATGATTTAAACCAGATTGGCGAATTCGGTGTCGGCTTCAAATCAGTCTTTGGCATATGTGAAACGGTCAGGCTGTATAGCTCGCCGCGCAAAAAGGAGCTGGCAGAGAATTGCCATCCCTTCGCTGTTGAGATAAAGGACTTCACGAAGCCCGTAGATATCCCTGCCGTTGATGTTCCGGCTGGCTATACGACCCTCTTCGTGTTCCCATATAGCGTTGGATTCCAGTTTTCGGGATTTAAAAATCTGGCTGCGCTGAATGAAGCTATTACAAAGCGACTCAAAAATCTCGGAGTGACCACGCTCCTTTTTATGCGGCACCTCGAACTCATTGAGTACGAAATCAAGATTCCGGGCAAAGAAGCATCAGGGGAATATTTACTGGATGCTGAGCCGATAAATGACCACTGCACCCGCGTGTCGGCAATTGAATCCGAGGATGATAAGACGGACGAGTCTCTGTCATTCATCAAATTTTCGATGCCGATTGATTCGAGGGTTTCTACCCGTACAATTGACGTTGCGTTCACTGTCGCAACAGACAAAGAAGGAAAAACCACTTTCCAAAAAGCAAAGAATCCGTATATCTCCGTTTACTTCCCGACAGAGACCGAAAGCAAACTTGACTTCATTGTCCAAGGCCCGTTCCGCACTACTCCAAACCGGAGCAGTGTTCCTGCCGATGAAGAGGAAAACGAGGCTCTGGCTGAACAAACGGCAAAGCTCCTCAGACAGAGTGTCCTTGAGCTGCGCGATATGGGGCTCCTCGACTTGAGCCTGATTCGGATTCTGCCTCTTGATGAGGACGACTTTGATGTCTATCCGCTTTTCTATCCTTTATACGAAGAAATGCGGGATTTGTTTTCGTCGGAGCGCGTCTTGCCCGTTAAGGATGGGAAGGGCTACACTAAGGCTGCCAATGCAGTTATTGCAAGAAGCAGAGAAATTGCGGAGCTATTGCCCAGCGAGTTAATCTCGGAACTTATCAACGGCAAAAGACATTATGAATGGCTTCCGGTTTCGTTGACGGAGACAGGCCCGTACAAAGATGTACTCTCTTATTTCTCCAGCATTTTGGGAATAGAGGTTATTCGGCCGGAAGACCTTAGAAGCTACTTCAACGATAATCACAGTTTTTTGGAAAACCGAGATAATGACTGGCTCGTTAGGCTTTACAAGCTGTATGAGACTGTCCCGAATATTTTCTCCGAATCGAATTACAGAAATATTCTCGACGCTGTGATTGTCCGCACAGCATCCAACCGCATAGTTGCTCCATACCGAAAATCGCAGTCTTCTTATTTGCCCAATGTATTTCTTCCGTCGAAGAAGGCGATGCAGGCCGAGGTGGAATTTGTCCATCCATATCTATTTGAGAAGTGCCGAACCTTCTTTGAAAATGTACTGCACCTGAAGACGCCCAACGAGTACGAGCACTTTGTAAAATCTCTTGAAAAGCGGTATGCTGGTACAGATTTTAGCGGTTCATTTGAGGAGCACGTACAAGACATACACGCCCTTGTCAAGTATCTCAGGAATTCTGACTACGAGGCTGACCTGAGACAGATTGTTCGGAAAGCGTTCTACATAAAGTGCAGGTCAGGAGGAAAGGCATACTGGGCACGGCCACATTCAAAGGTTATTCGGTTCCCTCAGTCCGAAACCGGTCTAATGCTGGAGCAATACTACAAAGGCATTGCGCCGGATATCTACTTTGTCGATTTTGACGCATACCAGTCAGCCGGAATCACCTTTGATGACCTACGGGCGCTTGGCGTTACAGACAAAATCATCACCGGGGACGAAAAAACCTGGGGTGAATACTATACCGGCAATCCTGGCCGACAGCCTGAGTGGAGAACGACCGGAGACTTTCGCTGGAAACTCGGCATTGATAAGTTGGAAGAGGCCCTTCTCTACATCTCCCAGCATGCGAAAGCTAAAGACGCCTTAATAAAATCACAGGTGATTTTTAAGACACTGCAGGAGAACATGTCCCGCCTTGTTGGTACGGTTTATATCGGCGGAGGAACGCCAAATAAATATGACGAGCCTGCAGATGTAATCCATACTCTGAATAGGGATGGGTTTAATTGGCGTTTTTCTGACTGGAACGGAAAATGGCTCTATACTGAGTCTGGGGAGCTGGTCTCGCACAAGGCTATATCAAAACACGATTTGAACAAGGCACTATACGGAAAAGTCAGCCTCGATTCAAATTTGTACGACATTCTGGGCTTTAAGAAAGGGAAAATTGACCAGCATGAGGCCATTGTGAAGGATTACGATGCTCTGCCGGATGAGAAGAAACAGTCCTACTTTGAAATTGAGCTGGAGCGCCGCTTCCACATTACACCTGAGCAGCTCAGTCGTGAATTTGGTGGTCTGTCTCTACAGGAAGGTTCTTCTGGTCAATCTGAGGAGGACGAATTTGAGTTCCCGACCGGTTCCGTTAAGAACTGGGAGGCGCTGAAGAAGCATGCCGCTCAAATACTGTCCTATGCCAGCCCAACCGTATATGCGACTGTCGTCAGGCGTATCCGCATCAGTCGACCGCAAGACGATGTCCGCGCATACCTGATGAATATGTATCGCGTAAACTCGTCTTATCGGTATGCCTGCCAGCTGTGCCACAAGCCGTTCTCCAATGTGGAAATGTGCCAGCTGGAACAGAAGCCGGATGTAGAGCTCGACCCGTTGAATGTCTGCCTTTGTCCGAATTGCGCCGCAAAGTTTAGAACGCTGCGAAATGATAAGTATCTGGCAGACCGGCTCATAGATTCTATCCTTGATGTGTCGGAAAATGAGATTGAGGAGAACGACCACGTTTCAGTTGCTATCAACGACTATGATTTCTGGTTCATACCTACTCATATCGCGGAAATTATAGAGCTTCTTAAGCTGAAGAAAAAAGCTGCAGAGGAGCGCAAAGCCCAACCGCAGACTGCCAGTAAGCCCAATGCGAAGGCAGTGGCAAAAGCGCCGGAGTCGAATAGAGCTGCACCTGTGCAGCCTGTTAAGGAAGAAACTCCACCTTCTACTCCGGAGCCGGAAGAGGAAGGACTGCAGAGCGATACAAGCGCATATGGCGAGCTCATTGGTAGACGGGTGTTCCACAAATCGAAAAAAGCATACGCTCGTGTTGTTGGATGCGACGGAGAGTATATGGTCTTGAATTTCGAGAGTGGGGATAAGGCCGGTCAGGATGTCAAGTATAACCTGACCATGTGCTTGAATAATGGTTGGATTGAAGTCGTCGACTAATACTTTTTAATTTTGCCCGAACCATTTAATTTTGGCATACATTTTAATTATTCCTTGAGCCAGCTGCGCTGGAGCCCAGATGTCAGCATCGGGCACACCATGGCTGTGATCTGACGGGGCAAATTGAACACCGACAAATACAGCGAAAACCGCAAGAAACGCCTTGTTTCCTGCGGTTTTCGCTATTTTTATACATTTTTCCGGCGACCGGGCTTGTATCAAAGATTATGTCTTTATAGATCCGGCTTGCGGTATCAAACGGTATCTCATCCTCGATACATTTCACGCTGCCGTTAGAGAACTTCTCATAATGTAAATTATCGCCATATGACAAGAGGGAGTGAAGCACCGCAAGTGCTTCACTCCCTCTTTCGTAGTCATTGATTTTCCTGCGATCCATTCAGGCTGGCCCAATGCTGGCGCAGCAGCCTTTCTGCTTCTCTGCGAAGGGAATTTTGGAACATGACAGCCATAACCAATGCGCTAAGCACTGCAGCCACAGACTCCAGCCAGGGATATGCGGCCCAAAGCTGTTCTCCCCAGCAAGCAAGCGGAACACCAACAAGCAGCATAAACAGCAAAATAATGATGACAACGTCGAGTCTGCCGTAGCCTTCACGTCTTTTGATTTTGGCCCGTATCTGTCGAAGCGCACGGGCTCGGATATCCCGGATGTTTCTGGACGAACACTGTTTGTCCTGTGCGACGGATTCAGTGGACTCGCCATTGATGATCGTGCGGAACAAAATCTCCCTCTGCAGTTCGGTCAGTGCATGCAGGGCGTCATAGATTTGGGTGTCCAAATACATGAAGGGATCTTCATCAGAACCCTCCGGCAGATACTTGCTTCGGTCAAACCACCGTCTGTCGTTGTAAATTGCGTTGCGTACTTCCTCCGGCAGGAACGCTTCCGGATTGTAAGATCGGGGCTGCTTTATATCCAAATCCTCCAGAGTATCCGGTGCTACACGCTTGTGAAAGTTCGCCTCGCTGTAGTAGAGCATATGCTCCAGCTCCTTCCACTCCTCCGGATGCTCCTTCACCCATTGGTCTGCAGCGGCGGCAGCTTCCGGGTCCATTTCGTGTATCCAGCGCCAGTCAGACTGAAGTTCTTTGTACGACTGAGTATCCTTGAAGGACATGAGCTCACCGCCCTTTCTGCGTTCACAAAAAGTTTACAATTCCAGACCTTCCGATTTTGCGAATTTTCTCTAAGTAATAATAGAAGGACAATTTCACCCGGGTGAGGTTGCCCCTGGTTCGGTACGGCACGGTCTCCGCGCCGACGAATCCACATGGTCTTCGACAGAGCATCTATGAGAGCATGAGTGCTCTCCGCCATACGGCAATCCGTTCGGAAGGTCATTCCATCTCTGGCCGTGCTCCCGGGAGCACGGTCTCTTTTTATTCTAACACGGAGGAGGCGAAAAAGATAGTTTACAGATGAGGGCAAAGGAGGAATGTGGATCACACAACACACCCGCAAAATAAAAACCGCCGCGACTGCGGCAACAGTCCGGCGGCTCGGCGCACACACAGGCACGCACAAATCTACTGATAAAAGTATATCAGGTAAACAGCAGAAAAGCAATGAAAATTTTTCTGTTCCCTGTGTGAGAGTCATCGGACTCTACGACAATACAGGAGGTATGAATTGAGTTACAACAAATGGCCCAAGCGCAGCGCAGAGAAAAACTATTTTATGGTACCAAACGAGATATTCAGCATCGGTCTGGATTTTCGTGAGATCTCCCTCTATTCCTATCTGCTCCGGTGCGAGAATCGGAAGACCTACCAGTGCTACCCCAGTTACAAAACCATCGGTCATGCGATCGGCATGAGTGAAAATACGGTGGCAAAGTATGTGCGGCAGCTGGAGGAGAAAGGCCTCATCTACACGGAGCCGACCATCATGCAGAGCAAAGACGGAAAACCGCTGAACGGGAATCTGCTCTACACCGTTCGCCCTATCCAAGGTGTACTCGAAGCATTCTATGAGCGGCAGCTCCGGCAGGTGGAGGAGGCTACCGCCCGCTATCGTGTGGCAGAACTCCTCAAAAAGTCCAACGCCCAGGGTCGCCAGAACGCCTTGTGTGCGCCTTTCCGGGAAGAAGCGAGTCCCAGTCCCGACCAGGGGATTGAAGCCGGATGTGAGCCGTTTTCGGCAGACTTTTGCGGGACGAAAGAAAAAGCAGGATAAACGACGGGGTCGCAAGCGTCGCCGCAGCCGCCACTTCTGCCCGCAGTGCGGGCAGTTTCGGACGCTTGAAGCTGGCGTCTTTGAGAGACGAAAAAAGCGCCGATGGCGTCAGCTTCCCCGAAAAGCCCCGTGTTGCAGGGCTTTTCAAGGATGTCTTACAGCAAAAAGGAGGAATTGAATGAGTAAAGAAACCAGAGATCGTATTGCATTCCGGATGCAGCCAGAAACCAGAAGAAGGATCGAGCAGTGGTACGCCGCCGACAACTGCCAGAGCAAAAATGAGTTCATCGAGAAAGCCGTGAACTTCTATGTGGACTATCTGGGAATACAGGACAACACAACGCTGCTGCCCATGGCAATCATGTCTGCCATCGACGGCAGGCTGAGCAGATTGGAGGACTATATCGCCCGCAGAGATTTTACCAGATGCGTGGAGCAGGACATGACCAACGGTATTATCGCAGAAGCGTTCGAGATGGATCGGGAAGATTTGAAACGCAGACGGGCGCAGAGCGTCCGCAATGTGAAAGCCACCAACGGTCTCATCTCGTTGGAAAAGTACGCACGCTTCCGTCAGGAGCAGGACTGGAATGATGACGAATGGCAAGACTGATCCTCAAGAGTCCCTATATCAAAAGCACCGGCGGAGCCTCCGGATACCTTCGCTACATCGCGACCCGGGAGCGGGTGGAGCTTATCCCAGATGACCGTCCGCCCACACGAAAGCAGGAGCAGCTCATCGCCAAACTGGTCAAAGACTTCCCGGACAGCAAGGTGCTCTATGAGTACGAGGACTACCTGACAAAGCCCACAAAGGTCAATGCATCTGCGTTCATCACGCTGGCGCTGGAAGCCAACTGGGATGCCATTCACGAGTCGGAACAGTACATGAAGTATATCGCCACCCGTCCTCGCGCGGAGCGCATCGGCGCTCACGGTCTGTTCGGTGATAAGGATGCAGTCTCTCTGGAGAAAGCCATGGAAGAACTGGAGAGCTACTCCGGAAACGTGTGGACGCATATCATCTCTCTCAAGCGGGAGGATGCTGCTCGGCTCGGCTTCGACAACGCCGCGGCGTGGCGAAATCTCATTCGGGCGCACCGTAACGACATCGCGGCGGCAATGAAGATACCGCCCGGTGACTTCCGATGGTATGCTGCCTTCCACGACGAGGGCGAGCACCCGCACATCCACATGATGGCCTGGTCCGTCAAGGCGGGGCAGGCCTACCTCTCCAAGGAAGGCATCCGTCAGATCAAGTCCAAGCTGACCAACGATATCTTCCGCAACGAAATGCTCCATCTCTACGAACAGAAGTCAGAGTCCAGAGATGAGTTAGTGCGGGAGGCGCGGCGGGCAATGCTGGAACTGGTGCAGACCATGCAGGATAGCATGTGCGACCACCCGGACGCTGAGCGGCTCATGCTGGAGCTGGCGGCGCAGCTCGGAGCGGTCAAGGGCAAGAAATCCTACGGTTACCTCCCCAAACGGTTGAAGCAGCTGGTGGATGAGATCGTGGACGAGATGGAGCGGCTCCCTGTCGTAAGCAAGTGCTATGACCAGTGGCTGATGCTCCAAGGCAAGGTGGACAGCTACTATCACGACAAGACCCAGGCACGCATCCCGCTCTCACAGCAAAAGGAGTTCCGGCAGATCAAAAACGCGGTCATTCAGGAGGCGGAGCGCCTGCGCTTGGGTGAGATCAGCTTCGAGGAGAAGAATCTCGGTCAGTACGATGAGCCGGAAGAATTCCGAAACGAGTCTTACGACTACTGGGTGCTCCGGGATGTGATCCGGGACGAGAGCCTGACCATGGAGGAACGGAGCGACGCTGTCTCTGAAATGGACAAACTGGCAGAGAACGGTGATATGTATGCCCAGTACCTGATGGGAAAGCTCTGGCGGGACGGACCTTTGCTGATACCGGACTCGGTGGAAGCACGGTACTGGTTCGAGCAGGCGGGGGATCAGGGACATCTGGTGGCACAATATTCCCTTGCTAAGTTATACCTCTCGGATGATTTGGAAGTGCGGGATACCCGGAAGGGGATGAACTGGCTCTACACCGCCGCGGTCAACGGCAGCCACTACGCCATGTATCGGCTGGCCAAGGAGTGTCTCAAAGGCGAGCACATCCAAAAGGATACCGCAAGAGCGGTGGAGTGGTTTGCCAAGTCGGCAGAGCGGGGAAACCCCTACGCCCAGTATATGCTGGGCAAGCTGTACCTTACCGGAACGGAAGCTCCCTATGACGAGGAACGAGCAATCCACTGGCTGACCCGATCCGCCGAGCAAGGCAATCAGTATGCACAGTACCTTCTGAACCATTTGGAGGAAAACCGTCTGCCCTCTGCGATGCTGGCGGTGACCCGGCTGCTCCATCACATGAGCCGGATCTTCCGGGACAACTCCGTCCCTAAGTCCCGCCCCGGCGGAATCCAGATCGACCGCAAGCGGCTGAAAAAGCTGCAGGAGAAGCGCATGGCCTTGGGCCATAAACCGGACGACCATGAGGAGCAGTGGCCTGACATGACGATGTAAGCGGCTCAAAAACTGGGCCGCAAAACAAAGAATAAAACCCTTCCACGCGGAAGGTAGAAAGGAACTGAATGAGAAAATCCAAATACAATTCGTTTGATGAACTCCCACTGATGCTGACCGTGGAGGATGTGTCCCATGTGCTGGGCATCGGTCTGGCCCACGCCTACGAGGTGGTCCACCGCAGGGATTTCCCCACCATCACACTGGGAAGCCGCATCATCGTTCCCCGTGACAAATTCATGGAATGGATCGACGAACAGGCTGCGAAAAAATCTGAAATATTTTAGTAGCTATTCCAAAAACTCTGTGGTATGTGTTTGTGTTAAAAAGGAGGGATCATAAATGGCAAAGAAACGAGCCAACGGCGAGGGCAGCATCCGCAAAAAGCCCAGCGGCCGCTGGGAGGGCAGATATACCCAGGGCATCGACCCGGTCACCGGCAAGGCCATCCAGAAAAGTGTGTCCGCTAAGACCCAGGCAGAGTGCAAGGAAAAGCTGGCGAAAGCCATTCGGGAGAATCGCGGCGTGCCGCTCAATCACACGGGCGACTACACCGCAGCGGAGTGGTGCCGCCTGTGGTTTGAAACTTACAGCAAGCCCAACATCCGCTACAACACCGCCAAGGGCTATGAGGGGATTATTGAACACCACATCATCCCGGCCATCGGCGCGATAAAGCTCAAGCAGCTCTCGTCCATCCACATTCAGAGAATGTATAATGACTTAAAGAAGAACGGCCGAATGCAGCGCGGGCCGAAGCAGAATGACAAGCCCCTGTCCAACACCTTCGTGCGGCGTGTCCATGCGGTGCTGCAGGCGGCGCTGAAGCAGGCGGTGAAAGAGCGGCTCATCCCGTACAACCCCTGCGAGAACTGCCGCATCCCGCCCAAGGACAAGAAAGAGATGACCATCCTCCCGCCGGAGAAAATCGGCAGATACCTTCAGGAAGCGGAGAAGTACGGCGTCCTGCCCATGTTCTATCTGGAGCTGTCCAGCGGCCTGCGCCGGGGCGAACTGCTGGCGCTCCAGTGGGAGGACTTGAATGTGAAAGAGCGCATCCTGACGGTGAACAAGCAGGTCACCCGCATGGAGGGCGAGCTGGATGTGACAGAACCGAAAACGAAAAATTCCGTCCGCAAGGTGGCGCTGTCGCAGCAGGCGGTGGACCTGCTGGTGCAGGAGCATGAACAGTACCCTGACAACCCTATCCTGTTCCCGTCGCCCCGGACAGGCGGCTACTGGAGTCCGGACGCGGTGTCAAGGATCAACCGGAAGCTGCTAAAAAACGCAGGCATCGAGGAGCACGTGCGCTTCCACAACCTCAGACACACATTCGCCACCATGGCGATTTCCAGCGGCGTGGATGTGAAGACCCTGTCCAGCATGCTGGGTCACTACAGCGCGGGCTTCACTCTGGACACTTATACGCACATCACCAACGATATGCAGCGAGGCGCGGCAGAGAAGATCGGCGGCTTCATGGAATCCGCCACGGCAATTACCACCCCGGAGCCTCCCGACCCGCCAGAGGAGAGCCGGTGCAAGGTTATTCCGTTTGAAAAAGTAGGATAAAATGCGTTGGGGCATGCAGATTGAACTGCATGCCCCAATGTAGCTTACTTATTGTTCAATTCTCGTAACAAAGAAACATTAGCATCATAGTCTTTCTGACAAAGTAATTCGTACTTGTTGTTGGTGAGGGTAATAATAGAATCAAAGGAATCCAAAATTTCGTCTCCTGAAAACCCAAGACCTGAAACAATAAGCTGGTTTTCAGTTATACGCTCACAAATATAACTGTATATTTGGCGTTTTTTCGTTTCATCAGTCTCCGCATTGTTGGGACTATCGAAAACAACAGGAAAATCTATTGCCGAAGGATTAAATTCATGCTTAAGCTGAATTAGATTAACATACCAAATAATTGTTGAAAGCGGATTGTTGCTGCCTCCAGCAGAAAAAGTTCGCTTTATATTTTCAAAGCTTTTTGCATTGATTCCTTCAAGGCCAAAACGATTCTTATCAGACAGCATCAAGGCGTAGTATCGCTCATTTATTTTTTTCTTGATTTCACCATATTTGCGAAGTGATTTTTTCACCTCCCTAAGCTTCTTTTCATTTTCCGATATGCTGTTGCGAATAGTGTCCAAGTCTTCAGCAACAGATTCCTTGATATCAATAAAGCCCTCGTGCTTTAGGATGTCGTTGATTTCTGTCGATGCAATATTGATTGATTCTTCATATTTTCTCAATTTAGAAAGCCATTGTGAATACTCAGCCTCATATTCGGAAATTTTCCGGTCAATCTCCATAATACTATACTGCATATCGCTGCTAAGTAGAATGATATCATCACCGGTGCTGTACTTTTTGATTCTTAAATCTATTGCATCATTTATTTCTGACTTGCAAAATGGACAGACATGATTGTTGAGCGAGGCAATTTGGAGATCATTTTCTTTGCCGAACAGTGTTAGAGCATGCAGATGATATTCCAGATCTGCCTTCTCATTACGTAGGCGAATTAGCTTTTGACGCAGCTGATTCAAAGCATTGGACAGCTTGTTATACTCATCCCTTGTGCGGTTGACATCGGCTCTTAAATGTTTGATATCCTTAGAGTAAGAAACAGAATGAATGTTTGCGTAAATTTTATCGAGCATCATGCATGTCATCTTGTGTTCGTTCTCTAACCGTCTACCCTCTGCTAACAAGATGTCCTGCTCCTGTACTAACATATAATAATCATCGTCAAAAGCACCAAAGTGGTAGTACAAAACATTTTCTTTGTAATCGAGATATTCACCGAGATGCTGGAAGGACGCAAACTGTGAGCCATTTTGATAGTCTTGATCCACAAAATAAAGAAGGTAGTTGTAAACTGCAGAAGCGATTTCTAATTCTTGTATGTAGCCATCATCCGAATTTCGTTCTCTGGGCGGTAACTTAACGGCGAAACCAGTAATGCTTGATAGACGCTCTGATAATTCGTGTCGTGAGATTACAGAAAACAGAAGATTTTTTTCACCATCAAATACCTTAAACAGCTTGTTGTGCCGGAATATATAATATTCGTCATCATCTACGCAGAAGCGAAGAATATACGTTTTGCTTGAATCATCCCATTTCCCTTCGAAATAACAATCAGCGCCCATTGTATGATATAGGGCCTTCATAATAACTGATTTGCCGCGATCAGTTCCGTCATGTGCATCCGAAGTAATCATTGTGCGGCCAGGGGCAAATGAAATCTTCTTTGCTAATTTTTCGGAAGGTGAAAACAAATATAAATCCTTAAAAATCAACTTACTCATTTAGACCACACTCCCACCTCTTAATGACTAATAATATAAATACATACCTGTCCGTTTGACTGTACTCTATCGGGAATGTGGTAGAGTAACGAGACAAAAGCGTTTCAGCCATCTCTTCAAAGGATACATCAGTTGAAATGGTATCCATATACTCGAACAAAGTTTGTTGCTTCGTTTGCAGTTCGAGTGATTTACATTCAGCTTCAACAATTTTGGCCAAAGACTGCTTCAGTTTTCGTTTTTCGCCAATGGTTACTTGCTTCCGTTCAATGTAATCTTGGACAAGAGAAACTGAATTGTCAGTTTTCTCCATATGATGATCCAGCATAGTATTCAATTCAGCTTTTGTAATACCCTTGCACCTGATTAGTTCAGAGTAATCTTGAGAGCTAAGTTCATAACACGCCTTTTCAGTAACAGTATCAACAATCAGACGGTATAGTGCATTGGGCTTCACCGGTTCACAGCCCTTGATTCTTTCAAAGCTTCCGGTTATCTTTCCAATGATATCGTTTTGCGGGGCAAAAAGATTCATTGGTGTGTAAATGTAATATAAGTTCGAAAGATCTACATTTTCTCGAACAAGTTCCTCGGTAAGGGCAGCCTTTATAGCCGATTGACTTTTTTCGTCCAGTTCTTCAAATGAAAAGGACTCCTTATCGGATATTGCGACCTTTCCAATCTGGAGAAAGGCGTTTGACACAATCGCACATCGGATCGGGACATCAGGGGAGGAGGTGTCTTTTAGAACAAAAAGCTTTGCGATTATACTTGGACCATCTTTGTGCCTTTTAAGATTAGAAAACTTGTAAGGCGATTGAATTTTGTGTGTTTTAATCTGATAGAATTCAATGGAATCATTGAAATGAATCTCAATATCACACTTATAATCAAAAACAACGCAAAAATCCTCTTTATCAAAGAGGTCAAACATTTTGCTTATGCCCCAGCAGAGCTCTTGGCGAAATCTATTTTTACTTATTGAGCCTGAAAGGTCATATGGGATTTTGGTATAGACATCAACTACCCCAAGATGCTTTCCCCCTTTGGTATATGATAAAAGCCGCACGGTATTCCGTACGGCTACCTTGGCGGCGCAAAGGCCTACCGTAGAAATATTATAGTGCATAACGCCGAAAAATTCAAGATATTGTCACACCTGCGCACAAAAATGTTGAAACTACACCAGTTAGGGATAGGTTAGGGATTTAGCGTTTTTTGCAACTCTACCACACAAGGCTACAATCGCCATTTTACCTCTCTGGCCACAGTTGGAATGTGGTCAATCACATCTCAAAAACCGAACTTTTAACGCAGAAAAACCGCCTAAAAAGGCGGTTTTTCAAAGAAAGGTGGTCCGAGTGACAGGATTCGAACCTGCGGCATCCTGCTCCCAAAGCAGGCGCGCTACCAACTGCGCTACACCCGGTTATTCAGTTTATTTATCCGGCTGGCCGTATTCTCCCAAACTTATTGGGAATACTTTTTCCGCTCGTTTATAGCGGTTTTTAGTCATTTCCTATTTGTTTTACTTACTCTTT
>ENA-OPSJ01000710-OPSJ01000710.1-human-gut-metagenome-genome-assembly--contig:-NODE-710-length-28735-cov-2.530718_pt1 | contig 28735 bp, 23 predicted proteins | sample MGYA00241801_ERZ501893 | MGnify/ENA primary metagenome ERZ501893 (study PRJEB25962, sample SAMEA2042219) | human gut metagenome | biome: human gut; feature: human-associated habitat; material: faeces...
ACCAGTCACAGAATATTTTTTCTTTAAATATTCTTCCTTAGTTTCAGTACTTCCAGTTTGATTAATATATTCTTGATATTCTTTATCAGCTTCTGCTTGTCTTTCTGATAAATCTTTTCCTAATACACCAAATAACTTCTGAGCTATCCAGTTAACACCAGGAATTATAGACGGTATAATTAATAAATTACATAATGCATTTATTAAACCAGAAACAACTTCTTCTACTATAGTAGTATTTGTAACTCCTAATATAGATTCAGCTTGGTCGCATCCAGTTAAGAAGTCTAATATTAAGGTTGCAGCTGTCAAAATAATATTTATCTTACCAGCAGCTTTCTTCAATATAGAACTTCCTACTTTTTCTGTACCTTTCTTTAAAGCATTTTCGAATATCTCAGTAACGCTAGATTTGAATCCTTTGATCCAATTAGCAACTGATTTAATTCCCAAAGTCTCAGCTAAACTTGAGAGTTTGGCTACAACTTTACTATTGCTAAAGAGTTTTTCAACTCCATCTTTTAATTTAGATATTAATCCTGTTAATATTTTAGCTACTTTTCCACCTTTACAGCTAGTTTCAGCAGCTGTAGCTAATACTCTACCAGTAGTATTTTCTATAACATCTCCAGTTACATGCTCTACTGTTTCACCAACAGCAGATGATGCACCTTTAGATACAAATTTATCAAATCCTTTAGCAAATTTAGCACCAGCTTTGCCAGCTAATTCTATAGGTTTTGATATAACTTTGGTTGCAACTGCTGCAGCTTTGCCACCTATTCCAAGATGCTTTAAAACTTTAGAACTCTTGCCTAAAAGTTTATTCATAACACCTTGCTTACCGTGAGCAAAAGCATGAGCCATACCATTTCCAATTCTCTTAAATGTAGATCCACCTACTTTAGACTGATCTTTAAATTTGATCTGTCCATCTTCTACAGTTCCTTCTACACCCTGAGAATTATATATCTTTTTATAATTACCATTCTGGATATCTTCTGCTGTTAAAGTATTTCCGTTCTCATCATACATTCCGGTTTCACCAGACTGTAACTGATTAGGGTCTATTGTGGTAACTCCACCAGCATTATTATCATTACCTAATAAGATATCCATAGTTTTTAAGCCAGTATTACCTAAGAAACCTATAGTTTTAGGTAAATTTTTTATAGCTGTAGCTAATATTTGAGGAAGAACTTCTCCAAGCATATTACCAATAGCAGGTATAGCTGTATTGGTAATCCATGGAAATACGGTTTCTTCTATATAGTTCTTAGTAGCAGCTACTCCTTCACCGATCTTTTCGCCAAAGGCTCCAACAACTCCTTCAGGTTCATCCCCAGTATAGCTATCTCCTAAGAATCCTTTCATGAATCCATTTTTAACATTATTAAGTTTTTCTTCTATTGCAGGAAGAATCTTTTCTTTAAATACAGGAACAACTGTATCTTCTATAAATGGAGCTACAGTTTTCTTAATAAAGTTTATAATCTTAGGTGCAAAGAATGCTGCGAGTAATGCTATTCCAGCAGCTTTTAATATTTTGCCTAAAAGATTATCTTTCTTTTTCTCTTTCTTTTTACCGATACCGAAGATTTCACCAATCTTAGAAGGAATACCTTTGATAGTATCAAACATACCTTTCTGATTAGCTCTATCTTCGTCTCTTTCTCTAAGAGTATTTACAGTTTCAGCGTCAGATGTGTCAGGTTCTACATTACCATTATCATCTACTTTATTTTTGATAGGAAGACCATTATAAAAACTTGTTGTAGTCTTTTCATTATCCCCCTGATAACTATTTTCATCGTTATTTTTATTTCTTCTAGCTTTTTTACCTTTTCCCATTCCTAATGATGCTCGTAATTTATTACCAACCATCATTATTCGTAAGACTATACTATTACTTTTTCCATTAGTAGGAATTACTGTTCCTTCTGCTAAGCTAGGTATTACATACTCACCCTCAGATAAAGCATATAATCCACTATAAGGAACTCCATATAATCCTTCAGCAGCTTGTCCATCTACATCATGATCATCAAAGTAACCATCCATGTATCTTCTAAGCCAATCGTTTCTACCTTTAAATTTATTTATTTTTCTTCCTGCCCAATTAGTAGCAGCTCTCTTAACTCTTCTAGGTGTATTAACTATACCTCTACCAAGAGTTTCAGCAGCTTTTACCCCTCTATAAGCAGCTCTATCTACAACATTTCCATCTTCAGTAGTATTATTTGCAAATAACCATCCACCTAATCTATTAAATGTATGACCAACTGCTCCTTTTATACCACCAAAAACTTTTTGTCTAGCTCTACCAAATTTAGTACGAGCTTCTCCTCTATCTATATGCTCTTGCTGTTCGTTTCTCTTTTCGGCTTTTTCTTGAGCTTTCTTTATTTTTTTATCTAAATTTTTAGTAGTTATACTTTCTACGTCAATATCAGATCCAAGTAATCCCTTATTAAGCATCTTCATCTGAAGAATAATTTCCTGAATATCTTTTAAGATGTCATTCTGGAAATTCTCAGCTTTCTTAGATTCTTCATAAGCATCTGAATTACCTCTATCTGCTAATTCGGTATCAAGTAATCTGCTCATATCTCTAAGATTTAATGACTTAGTATCAAATCCTAAAGCTTTTAATTTGTCTTCTGCTTTAGTTCTATATTCACCATTCTTATTATAATTTATAGCATATCTTGCTTTTGCTATTTCTTTACCAGAAGCTTCAATATCTTTAATTAAAGCAGATTTAGCACTAGGATCAGATATATTTATTTTATCTAAGTATCCTATAGCTTGTTTATATTTACCTTTATTGAGATACTTAATAATATCTTTCTGCTGTTTAGCAGGTAATTTACCTATATTAGCATTGATACTACTTTGTATCTTTTTAGTATTTTGATTTATTATCTTCTTATTATCTCTATCGCCAGTTCTAAGAAATTCTATAGCATCTTTAGCTGTCTGAAGATCTTCGGATCCCATTTGTTCAAGAGTCTGGTCCATCCGAGAAGCTTTATCTCTTCCTATAATGCCAAGCTTATGAGTACGTCTATATTCATTTCTTTCAGCTGCTGTCATATCATAGGCTCTACCTTTTTTGACTTGATGTCTTGTCATACGACGACCAATACCACCAAGTACATTAAATGGTAAACCTACTGTATTTTTTATTACATTTTTTCCAGTATTAAAAGCAAAACCAAATAATTTAGCAAATGGTTTTAATAATGATTTTAATCTTTCTTCTATAGGTCTTACTATTTTATCATTAATTCTATCTTTAAAGAAATCTTTTATAGTATCTACTGCATGTAATGCAGAGTTTCTTAATGGTGTAAAGAAATCATTCAGATTTTGTTTGATAGTTTTATTGAACCAATCTCCAAATTTCTGAGTCATATCTTTTATAGGAGCAGAAATAGTATCTACAATAGTATTATAAATACCACCAATTCTCTTGCCATATTTATCTTTTTCTCCAAAGAATACATTCTTAAATCTATCACTATCTGCAGCAAATCCTATTGCAGATCCTAATAAAATATTTGTGGCAACGCCAAATGGTCCGGCAACTAAGCCTACAGCGGCTCCTGCTCCCATCTTTGGTAAAGCTTTCTTTATTCTATTAGGAAAATCAGGTAATATAGAATCTTCTCCAAATAATGCATTATATATTTTTTCATTTTTAGCTACTACACCTGCAGCTGATCCTAATAAGATACCTGCCATAGGACCGCCAGGAACAAACGGTATGAGAGAAGTAATCATACCTAAAGTAGATCCTTTAGCCATAGATGGCACATATTTCTTTATAGTATCAGATATATTTTTAGGAATTAATCCAGCTTTGTAGTTTCCATCTTTATCTGTACGTCCAAAAAGTAAATCTTGCACAGTTTTACTTCTTATTACTAATCCACTAGCAGCACCAACAGCAGCTCCCAATAAAGGACCTCCTATCATACCACTAATTAACGATACACCGGAACCTATTACAGCACCAACTGTCATATTAGGTAAAGAGTTCTTTACTTCTGGAGCAAGATTCATTACTTTACCGAATATATTACTTACATCTTCTTTGACTTTATTGTCTGCATCTTTTTGAGACATAACTTTGTCAGATACATCTCCAGCAAAAGCTTTACCAAGTTTAAGAAGATTAGATAATTGCTTCATTATCTCCATTCCTAATGGAGCTTGTCCTTCTTCGTAGTCATCGTATTCAAATTTAATACTATCGTATATTTCTTTTGCACGATCATAATTAGATTTTTTATCTTTTTTATTAGTATCCTTATCATCTTCTGAAGGTCCTTCTGTTCCTTCGGCAAACATACTAATTCCACCATGCTTTTTATATCTATCTATAGCTCTAGCTTCATTAGCATATCTTCTTTTTATTTTAGCAGGATCATGATCTGGAGGAATAACAGCTTCGCCCTCTGATAAAGCATATACACCAGTTTTAGGTACTCGCCTTAATCCAGCTGCAGCTTGACCTAATATTTCTTCTCCAGTTCTTCTTCTTTTGTCTTCTTCTTTTTTCTCTTTATTTTTTTCATGTGCTCTCTGAGCAGCTCTTTTATCTTCGTTATTCATAGCTCGACGCATCACGTCTTGAGCTATATCTTTTTTCTTCTGTTTGGTTTTACCTTTTTCGTTTAAAGTACCTTTAAATCCTGCCCATTCAGCTGCTTCTTTAAAAGTTCCTTTAACCCACCCAAAGGCTTTCTTAAAAGAATCTTTAGTATCGTCTATAAACTGTCCAAAGATACCCTTTTTCCCGTCTTGACGCTTACCGTCTTCTCCTTTTACACCAAATAATTTTTCTCTTACACTTTTTACAGTCTTATCTATATCAATACCAAAGAGACCAAAAAATTTGCGACCCATCTCTTTAATATTTTTTGCTGTAAGTTTTTCTTTTATAGGATCTAATACATTTTTCTGTAACCAGTCTCCCATATTAGTGAAAGTTTTTCTAATACCAACTTTCATTTCATATAGGATACCTTTGTTCTCTTTATCACCAGCTTTACCAAATACTAAATCAAATACGGTTTCATCCGCTTTACGTATTACTGTAGTGAGAAATTGTGCTGGTTTTTCTAATATTTTGTCTATACCACCGGCAATAGATTTTACAAGTTTATTTCCAGAAGTAGCATCTGCTATCTTCCCGAATATACCTTTGTTTTTCTTTTTACCAGATTTGATCTGTTCGAATCGTTCTCTGACTCTTTGATCAAATTCTTCTTGTGTTTCATTATCTTTCTTTTCAAGAGGAGGTAACACTTTACCATCTGGTCCTACAAGATTCTCATTCATAAATGATAAATCCATAGAACTATAATTTTCATCCTCATCAAAATCATTTATATTAATATCATCATAAGGATTATAATTTTCGAAACTTACAGTTCTATTATAATTATTCGTAGTTCTAGATTTCTTCTTACTGTGTTTTCCTTTAGACTTACTATCAAATCCATTCTTTTCACCAATACCATAAGCTCTAATATAAGATACTTCTTTACGTATATCGCCAAGTATATCGATGATGGCTCCAGAATATTTGCTAGAGTTGGCATAAGGACTATCAGATGATGCTTTTTTAGATTTAAAAGCACTACCAGTTTTAGTAGCTCCAGAGCCATTAAACAAATTAATTATACTACTATTCGAATTACTTTCTATATCTCTCATGGTAGTATTTTGCATTTGTCTCTGATCTAATATTTCCCCAGCTAATTTCATACGATCTTTATTAGACAGAGCATTCCACATCTGTTTAATTACTCCAGCACTAATTTCAGATTTCTGTCCACCTTTCATTCCGTATGTAGCAGGATCTATATTTTCTTTTCTACCATTAAATACTTTAGCATTTTTATATTGATATTCAAAGAAAGCTTCCAAATCTTTTTGGAATTGCTTCTTAGAAATAAAATTACCTTTGTCATCTTTATCAAATTTAATAGTATTATTAGCTAAATCCATCATAGAATTACTCATATTCCATGATGCCATTTTAGAATTATTTTTTACTATATTTTGATACTCTCTCTTTATTTCATCCATAGATACAAATCTACCTTTTTCGTAGTCGTATCTAGTTTCTGATTGATTAGACACAGCAGATAATATTTTTGCCAAATATGTAGGTATAACCTCTGTAATGGCTTTCTTTGTCACTCCATCAAAAGGTATAGCATCTTTCTTATATCCTGATGGATTTATCTCTGTTTTAAGAGATTCATCTGTTTTAAACAAACTAGCTAATATCTGTTTAAAACTAAAATCTCCAGCTTCATCATTTATTTTTAATATGGCATTTGCTAATACACCAGATAATGTCTCGTTAAAATCTTTCATAGATTCTTTGAGCATTTTAGGTGTAAGCATTTTAACTAGTCCTTGCGTTAAATACTTACCAGGGGATGCAGATAACATACCTCCCATTCCTGTATCAGTAACCATACTTCCAAGCATATCAAGCATAGATAACTTATCTTTTACATTACCTTTTATATTCTTAAAAAATGCTTCTAAATTTATTACTCCTTTATTCGATATTCCAGAATAACTTCTTTCATTTGATCCATAAATTCCATTAAAATCGTTCTTCTTTCCATAATACTCTTTCTGCATTTCGAGCATTTCTTTCAACATGGAAGTGGTTTCTTCCATTTTAGAAGTCATATTCGAATAATATGTAGCAGAGTTATTATAATGAGTCGTAGTAGCTTCTTTATTAAACTCTAATATAGATCCTATATTCTGATTAACTGTACCTAAATCAGAATGTAACTTGCTAAATAAAATATTGTTCTGATCGAACAATATTTTTGTATTTTTTCTTGATGTTTTAGCCATATATTCGGAAGATCCAACAACAGCATTAGATATAGCTAAAGATGTTTTCTTACCTACTAAATCTACCATATCATTAGTTGATTTAGTAGATTGATCTATAGAATCAGTTACATCTTCATCAAAATTAAAATTCATATCTCCACTATCATCGAAGTCAAATCCGAAATCTGAATCATCAAATCCCATCATTTTAGAAGCGAATTGATCTTCAGCCTTCTTCTCTCTTTCTCTATTATACAGATTACCTGTTTTAATATCACTTTTTAGATTATTTATAGTATCTTTCGCTATACTAAAATATTCATTGCTAGATAAATTCTTTGAAGCATCTTTTATGCTTTTTATAGATATCGTGCTTTTTACAGATTTTACAAAATCTCCGTTATCTTCTTTAAAGGAAGCCAAAGCTGGGTTTAATTCTTTCATTTCATCTATAAATGAATATGATATAGATTTACCAACATTTGTTATCCATTTGACAGGATTAGGCATAATTAAGTACCTCCTATTCAATATTTACATAAATGTTTTAGGAGGCAAAAGATACCCGTAATACCAATTAAGGTATTACGGGTTTATATTAGCAAGTTTAAACCATATTTAATTGTATTTTATTATTTAACCCAAGATGGGCAGGATCCATATACTCTAATACTATTGTGAGCAGGAACTTCTTTTTTGCCGAATGATGTAGTTCCATCATCGTTCTTGATTGGGAAAGATCTTGTTGACGCTTCTACTCTCTTAATAGACATACCGAAGTCAGAAGATTCTCTTCCTCCAAGTTTGATCTTTCTTCCAGTATCAAGATAGGTATTCATATACTCTTTAGAGATATTTACCATTGTTTCTGCATCAGATTTAGAAGCCTGATAAGATTCTACTTTAGTAGTTGCTTCTGTTTTAGTAATTCCACCTGCTGTTGATAATACGTTTGTAAGCATTCCTCTGTAGTCTTTGCATGGATTATAAGTTCCAATCTGACCATCTTTGCTGTAAACACCTACTTCATAATCAGGGCTATTAAGCATAGCTTGCATTACAGCTACTTCATCTTTCTGAGATGATGAAGTCTGTTTAAGATTCTCTTTGATACCATTTACTAACTCTTCAACTTTAGACATAATTAAGTCCTCCTAATATTTTTTCTATTTCCTAATAGTTAGGTATGTAATAGTTTACTATTCCTAATTTAGTATATTTACGTTATTTAACGCAATGCATTATTGGATTAAATAACTTAGGGTCTTTTCCTTTTGATTCTATATACTTTTGCATTTGCTTAGCATCCATAGATTTCATTATATATAAGAAATCTTCTCTACTTATATGCTGTTTTTTACTCATAACTTATAGTTACCTTTCTTCATTCTACCTATTTGTTACGAATAAATTGATTAATTATTATTGAGGTATTTGAATGCTTGCTCTGACCAATAGTAGTCTTGATGTGTACACATTCAGGATATAATATAGAAAATTTGATAAGATCTTCTACAGAATAATTGATATTGTCTTCAAATATCGTATCTTTTAATCCTATAGTACCATCTTGTTTTAAATGATTCTCTAATTCGGATAATATAATATAAATATCGTTGTATTCATATCCGACATATTTATTGCATGAATAACTTGCTACTTTATCTAATGCACATAAATAACTATTATTGCAATAGATTTTTCCTTCTTTAACTTCTTTAGTTTTTACTTTGATACCTCTTATTACCGAATAAATATCTGCTTCGGTACCGAACTTCCATAATGTATATTCTGATGTATTTCTATCTTTTTTAGTAAATAATCTATATGCTTTATTAATAGTAAGAATTTTAGATCCTTTATCATCTTCCGGATCTTCTTCTATAGTAGCTTCTTTAACAGTAACGTTGTGAGATACTATTGGTTGCTTATTATTAAAAAGATCTTTAATATAATCTTTGAGTTCTTTCATATCAAGTTCAGTTAATGTAGTAGATAATATGGATTTTATTTTTTCAAGATTTTGTTTAATATCTCGCATATCATCTGAATTAAACTTAACGGTATTATTATCAAGATTATCATAATTATTTGTACTATCAGATAAATTATTGACAGTACATTCATCAACTTGTCTATTAGATTCTCTTTCCAAGTTTTCTTTCTTGCCTTTGGTTTCATTATTATTCTCCCTTGTAATTTTTATATAGTAACTTGCACCATCAAACTCATCCATCTTATAATTATTATGAGTATTAGGATTAGGTATATTTAAATTCGTAGCTACATTTTCTACGGTATATTGCATTTTTCCGATATTAAGTCTTTCCCCAATTTCTGGTACTTTCATTAAGGAAGTCGAACTATTAATGATAAAGTCCTTATCATCTGGAGATTTAGTAGTTGCTTTATATCTAATAATAATTTTTCTATCTAATTCTTCTTTATAAACCATAATATCACTCTTTCTTTAATAATTCATTATTCTTACACCTGTATGTATTGTTTGATGATATAAATTAAATATATCGTCTAATGATAACTTTCTTATCTCATCTACTGGTACGCCAGATCCCCATTCCGGTTTATTTATATTAGTATTGGCATATTCTTTTAAGCTCTTTTCATAAATAATAACACGTATCGTTTTATTCATATATAAAATAGGAGATTCGCCAGTAGTATCTATTATCATATTATCTCCTGAAAATAATAATACCGGAACCCCATTCTCTAAAAACATCTGCATAGATTTGTATCTTTTTGGTAAAAGGATAGCCCTTACTCTATCTTTAAGATCTGGAATTATATTTGTTTCAAAAGTATTTACATCATCGTATATTGTCTTGATTTTATCAAGAGATAAATCGCTTATTTTTGTTTCTGGGCTAGAGTTATAATCTTTTGCATATTGAATAATATATTCTATTCTGCAGTTTATTTTGATTGTATAATTATTTAATACTTGCATAATTTCTCCTCTTTTCTTTTAAAATTTACATTAATGTGGCAAATAATGTAAATTTATATCTCTAATTCTGCCAAATTTGATATTTTAAACAGAATAGTAATATTGAAAGGAGGATTTCTAAAATGTATTTCATAGACGAAATTCCTAATTTAATGATCAAACGTAAAAAAGCTTTAATGCCTATCAGCGACAAAGATAGAAAGAAAGGTTCTGTAGCTATATTATTAACCCCGAGTTATGAGTCTTCTAAATCTATAATGAATAACGAATTTCTTGGATATAGATATTATTATTCTTATTTTATGAGAAGACCAGTAATGTATTATATAGATGGGACAAAAGAAGAACCTGTAGAGGAGTCTGTATCTATCTTAGAGGATTATGAAAAATTATTTGATAGTCCAAAAACTAATTTTGTATTTAACGGATTAGAATCAGATATAAAAGAAGTAGAAAGTGTAATAACAGGAGATTATTTATCGAGTATCCAAAAAGGACTACCTAACGGCATAGAATTCCCTGAAACTATAAACGTAGAAGTATACAGAAGAGGATATTTAAGGGAACCAACTACAACGGTACTGTATTTAGAATCTAGGTATACTTTTAATAGAGATTTATTCGTAGATTATGAAACTTATGTCAAATTTACTCTTATGGTTTATTTGATCAATAGAGCTAATTCATCAATAAATAAGTCTTTGCTATACGGAACTGCTTTAGTAGAAAGTGGATTATATGATTATTATTCTAAGAAAGGTGTTTGGCCTTTTGCTAAAAATTTAAAAACGTTATGTCCATGTATAGTATCATACATGGAACGTAATAGAAGGGTATTTTATAAAGACGTAGTATTGAAGAATAATAATACCAAGGAATTAGTAAAATTATTTTCTTTATATTTACCGGTAAATGATACTATAAATAACGTATTGGACTATTTTAATATAGACCGTTTATACGAAAACGTTACTAATTATTCAGTATTTGATAAGCCGATTGAAGAAAATTATTATTCTAAATTATACGATCTTTTACCTTTAACAGAAAATGATTACGTTCTTTTAGAAGATGCTCAAGATTCAATACTAAAGAAAATGCTTTATAAAGATCGTATTAAAACAAGAAAAGATATGCAAGCTATATATGATAAAGTAAAAAACGATAATCCTACTATCAAATATACTTATCATGATATTTCTAAATATAGAAATTTGAATCTGTTTTTTGATACTTATTGGTATAATGAAACTTATCTTAAAAATAGTACATTTAAAAATCTTAGAGGCTATAATATTTATTCCAAATTGATGGATAGATTGATTATGGATAAAGAAATAAACGATGCAGGATATGCTAATAAAACTATAATTATACCATTAGACGATTGGAATGCCATTGGTAGCGGAAGATTATGGATGATTCAAGATACGATAAATCCTATATCTGTAATCTATAAAAGATTAATGTCTGATATAGATTCTTTAAAGAAATATGGTGACAATACATTTGTATTTTTATCTAATAAAGGATATTTTACAATTAATTTTGCTAAAGTAGACTATAAAAAATTAAAAGCTTCTTATATCAGATTAATCAAAATGCTTATAGATGAAAATACTATTATACCAGAAGAACCTGAAGATGTACAAGATTCTCCGAAGGTTATTAAGGATAATATTATAAATAAGGTAGAAATAACTCAAGGTGTTAAGATTGACTCTTTAGATAAAGAAGAAATCAAACCTGCTTCTACAAGTAAAGCTGCTGTACAGAAAGCAGAAAAGAAAAAAGAATTAGTAGATAAAATAGATAAAGCCGCTAAAAATAGTAGTGATACAGATATAGCTTTAGATAAGTTAGATGATGACGAGGTTAAAGATATTCTGGATTTCTTAAATGATAATCCAGATGAAGGACAACCCGTAGTTACAGCTGCTAGAGCTAATAGAAATCTTAAATTACAAAATGATTTATTATCTAAAGAGATCAAAGGTAAATCAATTAAAGATATCTTAGATGAAGGAAAGCCTTTACCTATAGAGCAACAAAATAAGAAAATAGAACCTATCGATCTTAAAGTAGACAGTGTAAATCCTGAATGGGAAAACTTGACTTTTCCTAATATAGATAATTCATATAATATGGATGATGATATTGTACGTACATTTGAATCATTATCTAAATTATCTAATCCATTATATATTAGAGATATATCAGTTACAGATACTTCTACTTCTGAGGATGCTGTAGAAACTTATGAGGTTAAATACGAATCTGGCAGAGGAGAAAGATTTACTGTTAAACTTGATATACCTAAATTTATAGATGGTAAATATATTAAATTAAGAGGCAATAGAAAAGAATTACCTAACCAGTTATTCTTGATGCCTATTATCAAAACTGATGAAGATACAGTACAGATTGTGTCTAATTATAACAAGATTTTCATAAGACGATTTGGATCCGCTGCTGGTAAGAGTATTGTATCTTCTGGTAAACTTATGAAAGTTTTAAATAAAAAAGAGTATCCTAATTTAAAAGTATACACAGGTATGAATGCTAGAGTTTGTAGTAAATATGAATTACCTGTAGATTATATAGATTTATCTAGTGTATATAGTAAAATAGTTACTAAGAATTATACTTTCTATTTTAACCAAGATGAAATTAGAAAGAAATATAATGTAGATGATTCAAAAGGAGTACCTTTTGCTTATGATACAAAAAATAAAAAAGTAGAATATTATACTTCTAAAAATGGTATTTTCAGCGATTATTTAGCTTCATTAATATCAACCCAAATGGAAGGTACAACTTTTTATTCTGACTTTGTTAAAGCTTCTAAAGCTACCAAATATACGTACTCTAGAGCTAGTATAATGTCACAAAAGATACCTTTAATAGTTTTATGTGCTTATCATGAAGGATTAGACGTAGTATTAAAGAAAGCAAATATTAAATATGATCTCAGTGAAGAAAGACCAAAAGATTTACCTTATAACTGGGATAGTATTAGATTTAAAGATGGATATTTATCTTTCGAAGTTACATATGATTCTTCATTATTATTAAATGGATTGAGAGATTGTCCTATATCAGAAGTATCTATTTCCGATATGAATAAACGTACTACTTATTTAGCTTTCTTAGATCTATTTGGTGGTAGAATTATAGCCGATGGTCTTGATAACTTTTATGATTTAATGATTGATAATAATACTTATCAGCAATTAGTATCTTATAAGTTGCCAACAGACTATGTATCAGTATTATTATATGCTAATCAATTATTAGCTGATAATAAATATGTAAAGCATACTAATATTGCTAATACAAGACAATTAAAACGTAAACAGCAGATAGTAGACTTATTATACGCTGTATTAGCTAGGGAATATGCAGGATATAATACTTCTATTAAACATGGAAGAAATAAAGGATTTAGTTTAAAACAATCAGCAGTTATAGATGAATTTATGAAATTAAACACTTCTAGCGATTTATCTGTAATTAATCCTCTACAGGAATATGAATCATATTCTGCTGTAACTCCTAAAGGTCATTCTGGTATGAACAGTGATAGATCTTATGGTCTTGATAAACGTTCATTTGATGATTCGATGTTTGGTACTTTATCTTTATCAACAGGTTTTGCTGGTAATGTAGGTATTGTACGTCAGGCTACTATAGATGCTAATGTAGATGCATATGGTAGAATACTTTCAAATGATAATGGTAAAGAAAAAGAATTAAATCCTATTAAGACTTTATGTATGACAGAAGCTTTGACTCCTTTTGGTACTACAGGTGATGACCCTATGCGTAGTGCTATGAACTTTATTCAGACATCTAAGCATGGTATGAGATGTGCTAAGAGCGATCCATTATTAGTAACAACAGGAGCAGATGAAGCTTTACCATATTTGACTTCTAATACTTTCTCTTTTAAATCTAAAGATAAAGGCAAAGTAATAGAAAAAACTAATGATTATATGGTCGTAGAATACGATAACGGTACTCATGATTTTATATCCTTTAAAGATAAAGCAGAAAAGAACTCCAGTAACGGTTTCTATATTGGTATTCAATTAGATAGTAAGTTAAAAGTTGGGGATAAGTTTGGTAAAAATGATATCTTAGCATATGATCCTTTAGCTTATTCTAATAAAACCGGTACTACTGATAATATAGAATACAATATAGGTACTTTCTGTAAAGTAGCTTTATTAAATACAGATGAAGGATATGAAGATAGTGCTATTATATCTCAAAAGTTATCAGAAGATATGGCATCAGAAGTAATATTGCAGGTAACTAAATCAGTTCCTAAAGATGCTAATATATATAATATGGTAAAAGAAGGACAAGCTGTAAAAGAAGGAGATACTTTATTTACTTTACAGATGGCTTCTGATGATGAATATGTAGATCAGATATTAAGAAACTTATCGGATGATGAGAGCGATATGATAAGTGAATTAGGTAGAACTAATATCAAAGCAGAAGTGACTGGTACAATACAATCTATTATAATAAAACGTACTTGTGAAAAATCTGAATTATCTGATACATTATTAAAATTATGGAATAAATACGAAGGAAATATCAATAAACAGAAATCTATTATGAAGAAGTATGGTATTGATACTTCCGATGTAGAATCTACAGATAAACTTGATAATCAAGGTAAATTAAAGAAAGTAGATGGATTATATATAGAAGTAAATATTAAATATAACGATAAGATGTCTGTAGGTGATAAACTTATATACTATTCTGCTGTAAAAGGTGTAGTAAAAGATATCTTCCCTAAAGGAGATGAACCATATTCAGATTTCAGAAAAAATGAAAAGATGGATTCATTAGTATCATTAGGAGGTATCAATGCACGTATGGTTACATCAGTAATCAAAGTAGGTAGTCTTAATAAGTTATTAGTAGAACTTACTAGATCTTGTAAAGATATATTAGGTATACCTTATACAATAGAATAAAAAATAAATACCCCTATAACCGTATTGGTTATAGGGGTATAAAGTATTATTTAGTTTTAAGTTTAATCTGATCCCATCCTGCTGCAGTAAGATCAAGCATGAGATTCTTTGTTCCCTGCTCAGATTCATCATATACAATAATCTGTACAGATACGTCATTAATAACAGCATGTTTGTTTTCGATAGAGTATGAAATGACCCAACCGAATCCAACTTCTTTATTGATTCTGTATGTAAGTTTATTGGATGATGTATTTAATGAGCAATAGATATTCTCATTACCAAGAAGATCTGGTGCATAATTGAAGAAATCATTTAAAACATACTGAATTGCATCTTTTGGAGAATCAATTGGTTCTGATACTGCTTTACCATCTACATCTTTAGCAAAGATGTCAGCAATAGCCACATCTGCTTCTCTTAATCCCTCGATAGCTTCTTCAAATTTAGCGAAATGTTTTCTGAAGATCTTAGGATCTGGTTTTCTTCTAGTAGTTTCTTTTTTCTGAAAATTCTTAGCCATGGATATAATCTCCTCTTCTTTAATATAATTTTTATTTAATATTCATCTATATCGTCAAAGTCATCATTATCAAAATCAATAGGCTGAAGTGTAGAATTTGAATCCTTACCCATAGTTTCATTTTCTTCTAGTACTTCATCTACGTCATTGTATAATTCAGACTCATCACTATAGATGCTATATTTTATAAATTTACATTGTTGTGCATACTTGCGTAAATTTATACCATTTATGGTAAAATATGCATCATTTTCAATCTGAAATATAATATCTTTATTTCTAGTATATACATCTGCAGATTTATATATAGATTGTAAGAATTTAAATAAACTGTATGTATAGCCAAACCCTTCTGGATATCCAATATCTTGATGTTTTACATAATCCATACATATATAAATATTAGCCATATGTACTAATTGATTAGTACTAAATATATTATTTACGTTTGGAATTTTATCAATACCAAGTATATTGTAAGTACTTGTAGAAGTAGTTCTAAAAGTACCTTTATAATCTGGTAATTCATCTGATTGATTTATAAATTTCATAGGAATAAATTGACTAAATCTAGTATTATTTAATTCTTCGTATATTAATTGAATCATATTAGATAATATAAATGATATATTCTTTCCTTTAGAATAATATATATCAAATATAAAATCTAAACTAAATCCATATAGACCTATATAAGAATATAATTTTCTATTCTCACTATCATATGAACTAGTATATTTTGCCGATGGAATTGTATCTAAAAATGGCAGTAAGTTGTTGTAGAAGTCTTTGGTAATATCTTCTTTATCTATATCAAAAATAATAGAAAATACTATATAAGGTTCTATTTTATTTAGATCTTCTTCTGAAAAAGATTTATTGATATAATCATTTACATACACAATTTGAATATTATAATCTCCATAATCTTCTATTTTAATAACTTTAGCTACTTCTTCATCTGTATCCTTCTTTCTATTTCTTACTTCTGTTTTTCTATATAATTCTTTTATTTTTTTGACTAAATTGAACATTAGAAACTTGTAGACCTCCTCTAGAAAATAATAGTATAATTATCTTCTTGTAATAGATATATTCTAAAATTATTACTATATCTAAGTTTTTAAGTATAAAAAGTGATGGCAGAGATTATATTTGTAATATAATTTTTACTTCTATTTCACTTTAAACCATTCTCTACTAAGCAAGTTAATAGCGATTCTTATTTAACTGGCTATAAGATTCTACAAGTTTCTATCTGCCTGAGGCAGTAATTCTACAAGAACTTACTTCAATATAGTATTTATCTATGTAGATTACATAAACCGTTAGTATTTTTCATTTATCTATCTTAGTATTTAACTTAAACTTTTAGGATTTCTATTAAATCTTTATTTTACTTTTTTTAATGGTAATATGAATTATATTACAAATATAATCTGTAATTGAAAAAAAGTTTACTTTGTCTAACTATTTCCAAAAATGCTTTATTGTACCAAATTTGGATAGCTGTGAACGAAAAAAGTTTTTAGAAAAAATAAAAATAGGGTAAATCTTATAAGATTTACCCTAAATTTTTGATTAATTTACATAGATATTTTCAAAAGTGATATCTATTCTATTTGTAATCTTTCTAGTTAATATATCATTCAGAATAATAGTTATTATTCTATCCATATTATTAACAGAAATTACTATGTGTTGATTATTACAACTTATGCCAATAGGTATATTGCAAAATGATATACCTTCAGCGTCTTGTGAGGATTTTATCGATTTTAAACTTTCTTCTGATATATAGAATGATATAATAGTTTGAGACGTTATATTATCCATCACTTCCGCTTTATTCTCTTTAGAATCTATATATAATATTGTCATTATTATTTCTTCCCATTAAAGTCTAATTTGATACCCATAGCCTTTACTGCTTCTGTAAAATTAATTCTACTGTTTTTATCTCTAGGTACATCTTTAAGAGCTTTAGATAATCTAACATCTCTTTCAGCAGCATATTGTGCATTTTTCAAGAGTGTTTTCTGCTGATTTTTATATTTCTCTTTATTTATCACATTATCAGATACTGATGTATTGTAATCTCTTTCGATTACTTTTCTCATATTTACAAATTTGATTTTGAACTTTCTCATTTCATCAAGCTTTTTATTTTCTTCTTCTGATAAGCAAGAATAATAAGGACAATTACAAAACATAGCGTATATACTATCTTTCATACCTTGAATTAAATCATTCGGATTAATATTCTCTCCACCTACAGTTGTAAAATCTGTTATAGTTAATGGAATATTAAAGTTAAAATGATTGTTCTTAATTCTTGCTTTATAAATAGGATATATATTGTAAATATGTGTATAAGGATTATTTACCTCCATGCTACATTTTTTATGATATCTAATAACTAATGTATCTACGTATCCTTTTTCAATATTACTCTTAAGCATATTAACCATTTTATCTCTATTATAGAGAATCTTATTATACTCAGCACACTTATTAGCTGTTTCTATAATAGAATTGCCTAATTTAATGGCATCTTCTGGAGACAAAATAAAAGATGAAGGATTTTCATCTTTTGGTCCATAATAATTTTCCAGCATTACTCCAGTCATATTAAATGCATTTGTAAGATACATCGGATTGACATCGAAATAGTATTTACTTTCGATTGATTTAATAGGAGATTCAAGAATCATATTATTATGCTCTGCAGAGCATGTCTGTACGTGTGGTACATTCATCCTTGCTCCTACACCAGGAATAATTGGTTTTTTGATAGTTGTTTTCATAATTACAACTTCCTCCTTTTCTTTTATTATTAATATAGTATACAATTAGGTAAAATAATAAGAGGTGATAAACATGAACGATTTAACAGTATACGAAGATAAAAGTATACTTGTAATGGATAACATACCACCATTCTGTGAAGAAGAATACGATTTATTTGATAAAAAAGATTTTGCTAAATATGTAGCTGATGGAGAAAAACTTATAAGAGGGTCATTTGAATACAGACAACTTGTCAACTATCTGAGAGATTATATGGATATGAATAAGTGCAGTATATTTCAAAATGTATCTAATGAGGAATCTTTTAAGATAAAAATACATATCCATCATTGTCCATTTACATTATATGAATATTTTATTACAGTATTTAATAAACGTATGTATATGAGAGAACCTTTAAATATAGAACTTGTAGCTCACGAAGTAATGTATTTACATTACTTCTTAATGGTTGGACTAATACCATTAGCTGAAACTGTACATGACCTAGTACATAAGCAAGTATTATTTATACCATTAGATAATGTAATGGGTAATTATCAATTATTTGTACAAAATTACTCTCAATTTATACCAGAAGAGAGCAAGACTAAATTAGAAACTATGAGAAAACAGACAGAATTATATAATCAATCGTATAATATGTCTATATTGGAAAGAAAACCTGTCTATATAGAGCTAAAACCAGAAGAAGGATCGTACATAATTCCAAATGCAGAAAATATGGAAGCTCTGATAGATTCTATGTTTAATAGAATAAAAGAGATCAAAGGTGCGCCAGAACAGAAAGCTATTGTAACCAATACTTACGATAATAATGTAATTATGATAAATCCGATATATCATGATTATTCTAAAGATGGTAATATGATTATGCCTATTTATCATGATTATTCGGATTTGTATACATCTGTATAGGTAAACAATAAATTAATATTGATAGGAGGAATAAATATATGAAAGAAAGTGTTATGTCTCTTTTAGAGAGTGAGTTAACTTCTGATCTTAAGATCAATTCTGATTTTAATTCCTTACAGGAAATCACTGAAAATCAGGCTAGATTATTAGGGTTTACTACAGAAAAAATTATTGTAATGAGAGAATCTGAAGGACCATTTATGGTTGAATTTGCTAATAACTTGGAAAGATATATGGCTGAAAATGAAGCAACTTTAGAAGAAGCTATGTCATCTATCGAAAGTTTATACAATATTGATAGAAAGAGAATCAATATTGTATTAAGAGAATCCGACATCGGAAAACTTAATATTGGAGAATTGAAAAAAGATTTCAATTTCGTCAAGTATACTGAGTAATTAGAAAATAATAAATAAAATGACATAATTATGATATAATCATAATTATTATCTTAGCCTTTCTTTTAGTACAAGTACGTGTATTCCTCTATACTACATACATTGTAGTATAGAGGAATATTTCGTTTGTTGGTATATTATTTATATGAAATTTAAGAAAAGGAGAATTAGCTTATGAACGAAAGAATCAATTTTAAACCAACAACATTAAACATCTTCACAGACGCATCAGTCAGAAATATGAATTATGGATTTGATTCAGCTTCTGGATTTGTTGCTATGATTGGAGATCAGAAACTTGCCGAACAAATACAAATCAATAGAAATACTACTAATAATTTCGGCGAAATTTATGCCATACAAATGGCTGTACAACTGGCTTTTGATGCAAGACGATTAATGTCTGAACAGCCAAAATATATTAATATATTTAGCGATTCACTTATATCAGTTAAAGGATTAAGAGAATGGTTTGATGGATGGACTTTAGATGATAAAGGATATCTATTAAATTCATCTGGAGAAAAGGTAGCAAATCAGAATATTATAACTAGTATCATGAATATGATTATTACATATAATATTGATGTATCTTTCTTCCATATTAAAGGACATATAAATTTTAATAAAGATAGCGAAGTAGAAGAAGCTATGTCTAAATTTGATCAACATAATGGAACTGTAGGTATAGGAAAAATAGATAAAGAAACGATGATAAAGATGCTGGAGTGCAATGATTACGTAGATAATAGTACAAGGGAATCTTTACAGTATTCTGAAAACATTCCTATATTATTAAGACCTATAGAAAAATTATCTAATTTCACTATAGAAGAAATTAATAAATATAAAAAGTTAATTGACCCAAGATATCATTTTTGATATCTTGGGCAACTTTCTTATAAAATTACATATAAAAAGGAGAGAGTAAACTATGAGTTATGCAGACCAGAAATTTATTGAAACCGCAAAAAGAATCTTATATGAAGGTGAAGAAGTTCCGGTAAGAGCTATATGGCCAGATGGAACTCCAGCAAAAACATTAAAAGTATTTGATGTACACACAGTATACGATTTATCTAAAGGAGAGTTTCCTGCATTGACTTTAAGACCTATTAATCTTAAAGCTTGTGTAGATGAAATTTTATGGATTTTCCAGAAGAAATCCAATGATATTAAAGAATTAAATTCCCATATTTGGGATCAATGGGCTACATCTGATGGAAAGATCGGATTAGCTTATGGATATCAAATTGGGCATAGATTCAGACCAGTAAACGTAGAATGCTTGCATAGTGATGGAAGTTGTACTGGAGAAATTTTAGAACTTGACCAGACAGATTATATCATTAATGAATTAATACATAATCCTACTTCTAGAAGAATTATTACAGATATTTATAATATTGATGATCTTTCTAAAATGGGATTAGATCCATGTGCATTTTTAACGCAATGGAGTGTAAGAACAGATAAAAGCGGAACTAAGTATCTTGATATGATGCTTATGCAAAGATCTCAAGATTTCTTAACCGCAAATAACTGGAATGTATGCCAATATTCAGCTTTGCTTATTTTTATTGCTAAAGCTACAGGATATAAACCAGGAAAACTAATTCATCAAATTGGTGATTGTCATATTTATGATAGACATATAGATATGATTAAAGAGATGATCACTAGAGAGCCTTATGAAGCCCCAAAATATGAATTAAGTTGCAACAAAGAAGAACCATCATTTTACGATTTCACTGAACTGGATATCAAACTTATTGATTACAAACATCATGATCAAATAAAGAATATCCCGGTTGCAAAATGAGAAAGGAGAATTTAATATGCAGAAAGAAAACAATTTACCAACAGATGTTACAGATGACAGTGTTGTAGTTTATCATGATTATTTTTCATCTCTTACAGAAAATGTAATTGGTACAGATGATCCAGATGAATACAACCCGAATGGAGAAGCATCTAAAATTATTCCATATAATTCAGTATACGAATGCATCAATAAAGATATTGAATCTTTATATGAAGGGTACGAATATAAAGGAGATATTGCAACAAAAGCTAAGGAATTATCAGCTATGGTGAATTCTGATAGATTTATCCATATTTTGATAGATTCTTTAGCATCACTCGGAGCATCTGTAAAAAATACTATAGAGTATTTTTACAATATAGATACAGGCATTAGATTCGCACAGAATCTTGCAAGAATGGATCCTGCTATATTTACAGATTTATTTTCATCAATTCTTGAGTTGATGACAAAAATGCCAATGCCACCACAGGATATTATTAGTAATATCCTATTAGTAGTTGATAAATTTGTCGCTGAAGTATTCAATGAATTACATGCTAATATTTTAGTTATGTGTGTAGAAAATGTAATATCTGATACAGAAAAATGCAAAATGCTTAATATCATTTATCCATTACTTGTAACATATCATGATTCACTATTAAGATCTATTACGCTGTATATATCACAGTCTATGGAGTTAGAAGCTTTTAGAGATTCTGTAAAAGGTTATAGTAATGAATAATTGTCTTGTATATTATATAAGTACTAAACTAAGAAAGGACTAGATAACAATTATGATTTATACAGGACCAGGACCTACCCAATATGGAGTAGGTCCAAATAATTTTGGTAATAATCCTTATTACCAACAGGGTATACCAGGATATATGACTGGATATTATAATGGAAATTATAATATGTATAATCCATATGCTTATCAAGAGATGATGAGGCAACAACAAGAAGCTTATAATAAAGAAATGAAAAAACAGCAAGATTTAGCTAAGAGATTAAATAAAGCTTCTTTTGTTTACAATGAAACAGATTCTCCAGAAATCGTAAGAGATGTTTATCATTACACTCAAGAGCAATTAGCTGATATTCAAAAATATAATCAAGAGTGTATTACGAGCCAGAGAATTGGAGGGAATTATCACGCAACAAAGAAGAATAAATCTTATATGCCATCAAAGAAAGTAAATCATTTGATGAATATGAATAAGCAGAAACAGCATGATGATTCTATCATGCCGCCAGATGCTGATTTATTTTATTTTATGGAAAACGGCTATAAGATTACGTATGATATTGTAGAAAGGGAGAAGAGAGAAAAAGAACAGAATTTGAAGCAGTTGTATAATCAACAGAGTTATCAGCAGTTGCTTAATATGCATAATAATGTAGTTGGTTATCAGCAGAATTATGATAATATTCAACCTATAAGTTTAGATGATATGGAAGTATCGTTACCATCAAATTTAAGGGTTATGAATGAATATCAACAAAGAAGAGAAAAATTCTTGCAAGAACTTATGAAAAGGCAAGGACAGAAAAATGGCTAGAGCAGATTTATTAAGTATTTTATATACGAAAAAGATGTCTCCTCTGGAGTTTCATTTTGAATCATTACGACCGCCAGTTGGTTTATATGATTTATTGTCACCATACGATATAAGATATATGAATTCTATAGCTACTAATCCAAAATTAGCTTCTAAAATATCGAAGAAAACTAAGTTGTTAAACGAAGTTATGGAATCAAGAAATTTTAGAAAGTTAGTTCAGGGCACCAATAGAATATGCTATAAAAACTTTACATATCCTGAAATAGTATGTAAAGTTGCAATAGATAGAGTTGGACTTAAAGATACTCCAGATGAATTTAGAAATCAAATGCTTTTGAAACCATTTGTAACCAAAGTATTTGAAGTATCAGAATTTGGACAAGTAGGGATGTTTGAAAGGGTAGAACCAATAACATCTTTAGAGCAATTTATGTCTATAGCACCAGACGTATTTGATTTGATATACAAATTTTTATCAAACAATACTTACGCACTAGAGGATATAGGATCAGATTATTACTTAAATTACGGTTTAAGAAAAGGATTTGGTCCAGTATTATTAGATTTTCCATATTTGGTAGAATTAGATCCTTCTAAATTAGTATGTCATAATAAAGATCCATATTCTCCAACAGGATATTGTTTAGGAGAGATTGATTATGATATTGGGTTTAATAATTTTATATGTACTAAATGTGGAAAAAGAGTATTTGCAAAAGAGTTAGCAAAAGAACCAGAAGAAGATAATCAAAAATTTATCAAGAAAATAGGAGGACCAAATATGAAGATCAAAGTCACAAGAGGAAATAATGTTGTAATGGAAAGAGATTTAGGGAATAATATGAAGAAAACGAACTTCATCCCTACAAAGAGTCGTGTAAAAATTACACATGATGGGAGTGATGTTAAAGTAGAAGAGGTCGCATCAGATTATCAGCCTAAAAATGAAGAACCTAAAGAAGTAATTCCTGTTGTTAAAGAAGAGCCTGTAAAAGAAAGAGTTGTAACTGTAAAACCAGCTTATAAAGATCATAGTGAAAGAGACAGAAATTATCACAAAGATAATAGACCTAGACAGGATAAACCATACAAACAGAATAACAACAAAAAATATTTAGGAAGAAATGATCCTGGATATTATAATAGAAGTAATATGTCAACCCAGAAGAATAATAAAGATAATTTCAATAACAATACATCTGTCTCAGATTCCCCTGTTGTTGAAAGTAATATCTACAAAAACAAAGATATGATTGATCCAGCTCCTGTAGAAACGAATGTTGATCCAGGAACTTATATGGACAATACTCCAGATATTAAAGATCTGGAAAATCAAGAAGAACAGGTTGTTGAAAATAAAGAATATATTCAACCACAAGAAGAAAATACTGAAGATCATATTCCAGAAGAAGATATTGAGGACGATGGATATTGATCTTTGAAAAGGAGATAATATTATGTCAATTTTTAGAGGAATTTTATCCGTAACAACAGATATCAATACAGCAATGAGCGCTTCCATCTCCGGATGGAAGGTGCTCTATTTAGGAGATCCAATAGAAGAAAAAAATATAATAGATAGATATGGATTTATTATATCTATGCCATTAGTTCCAGATTATAAAATTCTGGAAAAATTTATTGATGGGTATCAGGATGAGTTTGATTTAGAATATTCTGATCAATTAGGAAATCCAGATACGATGTCATTTTTCGCTTCTATATTAGCAGCATTACATCAGGGTATAAATATAGTTATGTATTTTCCAAGATCTGTAATGGATCTACGATACCCGGCAGTATTAGTACAATATATACAACAGCAATTTGGTATTGTTGGAGCAACTACAGAGAATCAATATATGTATAATGATTCTTATGACAGTGCAAATATATTGTTATTATATATAAATAACCTTGTCACACATATAGATTTTCTCTTAAATTACAACAGAGAAATGAATGCAGATCTAATTGATCGATTATGTATGCAAATAGGACTCAGAATTGTGAATTATAATGATTATAATGAAAAGATGAGAGCTATAATGGAATACAAGAATACGTTAATTGGAATAGCTAGTACTGGTAGAGAACCAATAGATGTTATTCATCATGACTATAGTTCTGTATTATTAAATGGAGGAGGCAAGTAATGCTTGTATTTGGAAAATTTAATAATATTCCAGATAATTTCATCCCGGTTAATTTCACCGGGATGAATGAATCTACAGAAAAATTATCTATCAATGGAATGGAATCTATAGATGTTTCTAGTCCAGAATTTGATAAATATTTTGCTGAAGTTGTATATAATAACGATGATAATTTCATATCGTTCTTTAGAATTATACAATTATTAATGGCTGGTGAAGATATCTATATATGTATCAGTAATGGTAATGTATTAGATTTTTTAAATGAATCATTAGCAAAATTTATCCAGCAGAGATATGGATATAACTATCAGATGATAAATGATATATCTGATATAGATTATTATGATGATTCATCATTTTCTGTTCCAGGATTATATAATTATGATATTGATCAAGAGAGATATATGCAGATAATGACAAACAGAGGAATACCACTAGGATAAAACCTAGTGGTATATTTGGTGAAAATTATGAAAAAATTTAAAACAATAAATACAACCGCCAGAATACAAGATTATTTAAGAGATCGTATTGATTTATATTTTTTAGTATTAAAGAAATTGGATGAAGATGTATATAAATTTAGTAGAGAAATTGGTTGCCATTCTTATAGAAAAAGTGATAGTATACGCAAAGGAATGATATTTAAAGGTGTTCTTCCTTTATACTCATATAAACGCACATCTAACTACAGTAGATCTTTAAAAACTAGAAAACGTTTGTGTGAAAATACTCTAAGAACCCAAGCACGAGTAGAAAGGTTGTATTTCTAATGAAAGAATTTTTAAAATCAAATGTACAATCTTTAAAAGAATTAGATTGGCCGGAATTAACTCTATATGAGATAGTAAATAATATAGACATGGACGATAGTGTAATTTCATTAATATCTTTGAAATTTTTCCATTGCGCTATGCATATTGCTTATCATTATATCTATAGAAATCACAAATTGGAATTTCAATCAAAGAATATTGGGGCTTTAAAAACAAATTGTATTTATAGAAACTACCGTTTTAGACATACTAGAAAACGCAAAGGAAAAACATTAAAATATTATTGTAAAATAACTAGGAGGTAATAAATATGCCAGAATTATACGAAAGAAAGAACTATACATTACCTATTAAGTATTTATTTAATACTTATATAAGGGAATACGATATTTCAAAGTGTAATGTGAATATTTTACTTTATAAAGGGATAATAAATAAAGAAGAATATACGAAAATAATGAACTTGTCTAGAGAGTATAGACAAGTTCATATTGGTTATATTTTGAAAGATGAAAGAATTAATAGAGCATTTGAAGAAGGACTTACGGAAATTAGAAAAAGCTTTTTAGAAATGAATGAATTAAATGAAGAAGATATTTTAAGTATCAAGAACGATGCTATATTTGTTATAAATAAGATACCTACTTGTACGTCAATAGGAAATATAAGATTCCTTAATAAAAACACATACACATCTTTCTTAAAATTAGCAAATATGGAAATATACTATGGATTAGATAGACAGAGTAATACTGAAATAATAGATGTGAAAGGTATTAACGATAGTAAATTGGAATTTCATAAGAATGGAATACTAGATATCATATGTAATACTTTATGGTATATAAGCAATGGCGATAGTCCAACAGCTATTGATTATATAAGTGATACCTATAAAAAATATATAAATAAGCAATTACCTATCGACTGCTATAGAAACTTTGATAATATGTCCATGTATGATATAATGATACATAGACATAGATATGGAGTACATCATTTAAATAATACTCCGGAAAATCTTGAATTATTAGATATATCGTATAATGGAAATTTATTGAGGGAATTATACGCAAATGTGATGGAATATAGTTTAGGAGGAAGAAAATAATATGAACTTTATGATTAGCTTACCAAATATGGATAATGATAATTCTATAAATAATATTTTTAACTGTAACTTAGATACTTTGGAAAATTTCTTTCCGCCAGAAGGATTCGAAATACCTAAAGATATTACTTATCTTAAGTTAGGATTTTACATTACTCATTATGAAGAATATAGAGATAGATTCGATAAAGAAATTTTAATCCCGGTAGATAAATTTCGCAATACTGAATTATATTACAAATTTATGAAAGATGATCTTGGATTAGACAGAGATCTTAATTATCCAAAAGCTCCGTTGAAATATATGTATGAACAGTTTAAGCTTCATACTTATACTCCATATAGCGAAGTAACAGACGATCTTCGTTCTAAAGAAGCATCTATTAAAAGAAAGATGAATGAGTATATTATCTTAGCAGATAAGAATATAATATTTGCTAAAGACCAATTAAAAAGAATGAGAAGTAGTGTTACTGCTATGGATAAAAGATTAAAGAAGCAATGCCCATATGAAAATCTTTATATGATAACAGATCTTACAAGATACTTTAGAAAGACGTTAGACATATATCAAGATTACATTTCCGATAAAACTGAAGTTGCAAAAAGATTATATGATGATATAATAAAAAGCTTAAATGCTTTACAATCTGTAAAATGTATGTAAAAATTAAAACTTTTGTAACATTTAGAATAATACAGGATGCTTTGATTTCCATCTTGTGTTAAAATTTACCGGTTACGTACTTTGGTAATTGCATAAGTTAACTCCTTTTTAAAGTGTATGAAAGCATTTATACCCCATAAGCAATTTCGCTTATGGGGTATAATGTGTTCAAAAATAATTTTTATTTTTACTGCATTCCAGCTGCTGCACTAGCTGGTTTAGAATCAGATCCAATTGCTTTCATAATTTTATTTACCACATTACAATATTCATTAATTCCTTTCATTGCTACAGCCTGTAAGGAATTGAATATATTTCCAGTTAAGGCTGCACCTTTAAGCAGTATATTGTAGCAATGAACAACATCAGCTGCTCCTGGCATATCTTCCCCGGAGTCTTTGGACATCATATTTTCATATTTTTCCGCTCTTTCGTTAATTCCTGCATATAATTGTAATATTTGCTTTATATTATTATCGATACTTTTACTCATTATATCTAAGTTTTTTTGATTTTGAAGTATCAAATTAACAAGTTCTTTATTTACATATCCAAAATTGTATTTAGTCATGAAATCTTCAATTTTACTAGCTTTATTTAACGGAGCTGGAAGCTGAGACTTATCTGTTTTTATCATTTTCCAAATTCTTTCATCACCAAGATTAACATTCATTTTTTTATACAGAAATTTATCTATGTTGGATTCTATATATTTTATCCCTTCAAAAATATTTTTCTGATTATTATTTCCTTCTGCCAATGCAGCATTAAATACTTTAATCTTTACCTCGTAGTAAGGACAATTTACCTTGATTACTTTTCCTGATTGATACGCTTTGTTAAGATTTGCAGCTCTATATTTTTTATATTTATCTATAATGGGACCGAATATTTTAGTCGCCCAAGCTTTTAATTTATTTGCCCATCCTGTTACCATTTCTACAGCTTTTCTAAAAAAGTTTGCTAATGATTTTCTAGAAAATCCCTCTCTAATGGCTTCTAATTCGAAAGATTCTATTATAGTATTTCTCATATCAAATTGTGCAGATTCGTTTAATATGTCCATTTCTAATATATAATCCATTTTCTAATCTCCTTTTACATTATACTTTATAAGAATGTGTTTTGATTTACCTATATATTACATATT